>ERZ780157.3288-NODE-3288-length-13731-cov-3.222360_pt1 | contig 13731 bp, 21 predicted proteins | sample MGYA00511169_ERZ780157 | MGnify/ENA primary metagenome ERZ780157 (study PRJEB29588, sample SAMEA1965149) | human gut metagenome | biome: human gut; feature: human-associated habitat; material: faeces | place: Denmark | collected 2008/2010 ... | reverse complement strand
AGGCAGGGCGTACTGCTCTGCTGCAGACAGCGTGCCGTCAGGGGCAATATTCAAGCCAGTTCCTACTTTAACGCCGCCCAGCGTGGTTGCTGTGGCGGCAGGCAAGGTGTAGGGCGTAGTACCAACGGCCAATGGTCCAAATGCCATTAAAAGGTCCTCCCTTATGATGTAATAATATGCAGCCAATGCCGCCGTGGGGATATGCTTTGCCCGCAAACGGAGCACACCGGACAGACTTTCAGAGCTAGAGAGAAAACATGCTGTTTCTGCGACATTTTGACCTGCCGGAGTAATTTCGACTGCCACTACATCATTCTCCGTCAGACCAGAGACAGGAAGATCCACATAATATGGATAACCGTAATTCCCGTCTTGCTGCCAGCCTGTGGTCGGGATAGTGAAAGCAGTAAGCGTAACCTTATCTGCCTTGGCCTTGTCCAATGCCGAAACCGCACCAGACACGGTGACCGTCAGCGTGCTCAATTCCTGCAGCACTCGCTCCGAAACATCCCGCAGGCCGGCCAGGATGGTCTGAAAGCTACTCATTGATTACGCCTCCGCAAATACCTCGTCCAGCATGGCCTTCACTTCGGCGGAAGTTGCCAGAACCAGACCATCAAGTTTGGTCTTATCGGCGGCAGACATCAGACCTGCGTTGGTAGCAGTGGCCTCGCCATAGGAAACGAGGGGCTGCCAGGTGCCATCGCCACGCAGGAACTTACCCTGTGCCCCGGCAGGAGGTGCGGGTACCAGACCGTTTGTGCCAGCAGCAGAAGACGTTGCACCGCTCATGGGAGAATAGGTAGTATTGGTGCCAGGAATGCCCAGACCCGTAATATCCGCCTTCGTCACCGGCGCAACTTCGGTAACATGACCGGAGGCATCCACCGTCACCTTGTACAGGCCGCTGCTTCGTGCCGTATAAGTCGGATGGGTGTACTTGTTTGCACCCTCGGCGATTCCGGCCAGCTTGGTACCCTCAGCATCGGTCATCAGACGCTTGCCGTTTTCTTTCTGCATATAACCGCTCAGGTCAACGGTGGTGTCGTCCAACTGCTCCATGGTGTAGCTGCCGTTTGCGCCCTTGATCTTGGCGTAGATGTCGTAGTGCTTGGTCTTGGGGTTCAGCACCAGGTACATCACGTTTTCGGTGGCACTGTCCACACCGGGTACGGTATCAACCTTCTGGAAGCTGGCATGGCCAGTCTTGGCGATGGCCGTCTGAATAGCAGATGCCACCTGTGCGCTGGTCTGCCAAGAGCTATCATTGGTCAGCTGACTGGTCTTGGTGGGCACGGTAATATCCACAGCCTTGGCGTTGACCGCCTGTGCCTGACCATTGACCTTGATAGTCTCGATGACGTTTGCCTGACCACCCTTGTTTTACAGAGCCTTCATGCGTGCCTTCAGTGCTTCGTCTCTTGCTTTCTGGCGATTTGCCAGGTCCTGAAGGTCACGCAGTTCAGGAATATGCGATAAATCGTAAGTTGCCATTAGTCTTCCTCCTTAAAAATCTCATCCAACATTTCTTTTACTTCTTCGGCACTTGCAACCCGGATGTTGATTCCGGCCACTTCTCTCACAAATGCCTCCCACGCCGGCGTTCCAGGCCGAGGAAGCTGTCCATCTTCTGTTCCACTATTTGCAGCAACAATATACATGAGGTCCGCACTGGTGATCGTCATACCGTCACCATCGGTCCCCTCGAAAGTGCATACGCCCTTTCCTGCATTTTGTGTCACAATATCTGGAACGTCAACGAACCCATCCTTTACCAGGGATGTCCCCAGCGTTTTCCCACATGCAGTATGCCAACAGACCCGCACAGTAAGGTTCTCCCATTCACCACGAGGGGCTATGGCAAGACGGTAAACTCCACGATTTCCGGCGTATCCGAGTGCCAGAGCAATCGTATTACCGGGCGGTTGGGCCGTCCCATTTGAGCGCAGCGTGACCGCAAGGTCTATCATGTCGTCACCCCTTTTGCTTAATATCCGGTTCCAACAAGACAACGGCAATCGTAAGCTCCTTTGCCGGCTTTGTTTTTGACCAGAACTTAAGTGCGCCATCCAACGCCTGACAGGTCTCATACAAGCCTGCTGCAATCGCAGATGGGACATCATCCGGCTCGACAGTTGCGATTGGAACCAGAAATGCCGTGCATTCCGCTTTTTCGAGCGTACAGGAATATGCGGCATCTGTATCACTTTTGTTCCACTCCGTCACAGGGATCCTCACAAGTTGTGAACCAACAATTCCTCCGTTATAGGAGGTTGTGATGCTGTCCAGCAGCCTGCCTACGTTCGTCTCGCTGGTCTTTGCGGCGGCAGCACTGGTGGCAGCTCTCGACTCGCTCTCCTTTGCGGCGGTTGCGCTAGATGCAGCCTCGGCGGCACTGCTATGAGATGTTGCGGCACTGGAATTTGCTTTTGCCGCACTGCCAGCGGCATTTGTCTCGCTGACTTTAGCCGCATCGGCACTGGTTGCCGACTCTGCTGCCGAGTTCTTTGCGTTCTTCTCTGACGACTCCGCAGCGGTTGCGGCTTCGATAGCAGCATTGGCACTGTTAGCAGCATTTGACTCGCTAACTTTAGCAGCTTGCTCACTACTCGAAGCAGCAGTTTGACTGGTCTTTGCCGCATCGGCACTGGTTGCCGCTGCGTCTGCGCTTGTGCCGGACGAATCTGCGTAGGATTTTGCGTTCCGCTCTGCATTGGCGGCTTCAGTAGCACTTCGTGAAGCGGCCGCTGCTGCCTCTTCTGCCCCGGTCACCAGCGTACCGGAATAGATCATCAGGTCATTCTTCAGATGTGTCAGATAATCTACGATTTCCGGTATATCCCCACCTTCGTAGGGTTCCAAACCTTCAAGCACAGTTCCTGAGCCGAGGGTGGTGTGGTAAGCCTTCTGGACGACCCCGTCGACATCCGTCATAAAGCAGTTCACCACGAACAGAACGGTTCCTTTAACCATAGTAGCATCTGCGGCCACGGTCCAGATAAAACAGAAGCTGTCAGTCTCCACGGTCTTTTCCGTTACCGTAAAATAATTGATGTCGCCGTCCGCATTCTGGTAGTTGATCCTGATGCAAAATTCGGACAAGTCAGACCCATGATAAAAGCGATTCATCCGGAACCGCACACGGTTCACATCCTTGTCTCCTTCTACGCCCAGAACAACGCCTCGTTCAGGAACGGTGATGATACGCAAATGCTCGTCAATGATGAACGAAAGCTCGTCATCGCATCCTGCCTGATTTGCTGATTCCAGCAGCTCGTCAATACTAGCCATTCGTTCACTTCCTTTCAAAGATTATCGTTTACAAGCCCTTCCAGACTCACACCATTTCCGATAGTGGTCCCAAATGCCTGTTCGATTTTTCCGTTTGCTCCTCTTTTCACGCAATAGACAGTGAATTGCACGGTGCCTTTGTAGGAGACCACATCTTTTCCCACGATCCACGTGAAGCTGATTGCATCCTCAGTGACCGTTTTGTTCACCGCATCAAAGCCGCCACGCTCATCCTCGGCATTATCGTAAAGAACTTGGATTTCAAAGTCCGAAAGATCGGTTCCACGATAATACCGTGGCATCCGGAACCGGACGAGATTCACGTCTTTGTCTCCCTCTACGCCCAGAACAATGCCTCGTTCGGGAACCGAGATCAGTCGAAAGTCTTTGTCGATCACAAAGCATAGTTCTTCTTCATCCCGATTCGGCTCGACCATGGTTGCCAGAACTTCTTCCACACTCGCCATCACGCCACCTGCTCAACCAACACCGGATTTGTCTTCATCCGGGTCTTGCCGGTCTGACCGATCAGTTGTACTTTAAAGCTTCTGCCGTCGGTCACATCATCGGGCACAGTGCACTCAAAGTCGGCATTCAGCGCAACAGCGTATTCGTCATTGAACACCATGACTTTCTTTGCATAGAGCCAATCATTGTCTCTCAGTTGCACATGGCAGCGCAGATACCCTTTGCTTCCGGCCATGATGCCGGAAAAATCGCCCTGCTTGGAAAGCTTCTGACCTTCCACAGCAAACATCAGTTTCCGCATCCAACTTCCTCCTTATCGCATTCGGTATACAGCCGCCATTCCAGCTCGCTGATCATACTCTTGGTCGCATCCATTACACTACTGGACTGAGGAGGATCGAACAGCAGACGAACTTTCATCGCCACGTAGCTTTTTACAGCTTCAATGTCGGATTTGTTCTTACAGAAATCACTCCAGGTCGCCGTGGCGTCAACGATACCAAAACCCTCCTGCGGTCCTACGCCCATTTGACGAAGGATCATCAGCACGCTGTTAATGTGCATGATAAGGTCGGTATCAAAGGCCGCATACTCCTCGGTCAATCCAAGGAGCTTCTTCACCGAGGTCAGGATACTGTCCATTTTTTGTCACCTCAGTTCGCAATGCACTGGTTATCCCATTTCTTGTAGGCATCCAGGTAGGTCTCGTTCCTGTCGCCGTTGTGGGTGATCTCGTAGTACATGCCGTCTGATACGGTGGTGCTCACCAATGCCTTCCAGTTCTGCAGGGTTTTGCAAAACCACACGATGAACACGTCCTCCATCGTCAGCTTCTTGCCGTCGGTCACGTCCACATGGGCGTTAAAGTAGTCCACCACCAGCTGCTTTGTGCGGTTCATCATAGCTTCGTTGTTCATTTTGTTTTCCTCCTTTTGTTATTCCTCGTGGTCCATTACACCCTCGGCTGCAATGGCTGCATTTGCCCAGAACAATGCCTCGTCTAACTTCGTCAGCGCCAGACTGCGCTCACGGCTCGGCACAATGCACCGCACCATGTGTTCTGCCTCCTGCATCTTCAGCCGCAGGTTCGTGCTGTATGCCGCTTCCGCAACATTAAACTTTCGTACCGGATACATCTCATTTCCTCCAAGGACAGGTATCGCCCGGTCTTCGTTCTGTATACACCGGCTTCAGGATCGCATCATCTCCATAGTGGATGGCTTTGTGGGTGCAGTCGCTCACGCAGATCACGTTTTCCGGGTCCAGCAGTGCGTCCGTGTGCCCCAGTACGTCTTCCTTCGTCAACGGGTTTAAGTGGTGGATAATAATGCGCGGACGGATGGGTTTGCCGCCTCGTATCACCCAGTCCGTGATCTCGTGCTCTGGATGTGCCAGATCGCAGCCCATATCCCGCACAATAATCTTGTCCCGGAACTGCCGCCATTCTCTCGACTGGTAAAAGCTCTGGTTCAGATATCGGTCAAAGCCGAATGTGTCATGCCCGACAGCGCCATGTAGCTGCAAATAATGGAAGCGGTCTTCAAAAGCGGCATACTGGCAAAGCTCAGAGTATGTCTTCCTGCTCATCCGCTCAGTACCCCATACACCAGCAGACCATGGCAAATGCCGTGCAGATCATTGAAAGATAGATCAGTTTGCCATGCAGGTTCTCAAGGCCTCCAGCTTCGTCATGACAAGCACACACAAATGTAAAGATCAGTGTACACCAGCATCCGAACCCGCCGATCCGCTTATCAATGATCATTGGGAGTCCAACCGCGATGGCCGTCAGAAGCGACAGAATACTAGGAGGCAGATACCACCAGTAGCGTGTGCTTGTTGGTTGTTCTCTGTCCGTAAGAATACACGCCAGCTGAAGCCACGGCAGTGCTGCCATCAGCCAGAAGCAAACTTTCTCAAGTCCAGTCATTGCCGTCATCCTCCTCGTCCTGTCCGTTGTAGATGCGCATGGCCTTGATGGCTTCAGCGTACATCTCTTCGGTGTTCTTTGCCGCCTGCAATGCCTCTGTTTTAGCGCGCAGCAGCTTGTTTTCTTCTTCCAGCTTTTCTTTTTCGAGTCTGGCCTTTGAGCCGGAAAGCCGCAGGTAATAGGTCGTCTCCGCGCTAGAGGCGGTTCCTTCCCGCAGGCGCTTTTCTACCAGATCGACCGCCAGCGAGATCATCTGGTTTTCTCGTGCTTCTGGAGACAATGCCGGCCGCATTCCGACATCATCGCCAGACGAGACCTTCTTTGTCTTCATGGAGTTTTCAGTCCTTTCGGGTAAGTTTCAGGCAGGCTCGTATGGGTTCTGTCTGGTAAGCTGGTGCTTTCTGACATGTCCTGTAGAGTTTCACCATACCTTCTGCCGCATTTTGATTTGTAAATGGCTTTTGTAAGGGCTTATGAGAGCTGTTTGAGAAAATGTGTAGAATCATTTGAAAGGAAATTTTATGAAGGGAGAAAACCAAAAAGATGGAGGATCAACACTATCTCATAAGCCCTTACAAAAACCTCCGATTCATACGTTTCCGGATTCATGTTAAACAAAAGTTTACAATTCTCGTAACAACGCAAAAAATCGGAGACAATACACACAGCCAAAGTTTGTATACTATGCTGTTTGTGTGCAAACCGGTCTTGCGTGCCATCGCAGGGCCGGTTTTTATATGGAAAAATCAACACTCAGGCCCTGGTCTACACCCCAAAACCCAAATATCAATTTTACCCCCGGGGAAATATCAAGGAGGCGCGCGATTTAGGGAGGGGGTGCTTTTTTCGAGACCCCCCTCCCCTGTCAACGTGCGTTTTTACGCGGCGGGCACGCCATTTTCTGCATCGGGTATGGTCTTTTTGATCTTCCGGTACAGGTTGAGCGGATCAGCCTTGATAATCTGATCAATTGCAAGCTCAATTTCGTAAGCATTTTCGTTATCAGTCAGCTGACTGGAGGTGTATGCGAGCCGTGCAAGGAGCCCGCAGGAGTTATACCCATGGTCGCAGTCAAAACGATACCACTGATCGAACTGGTCGCACGGATCATACGGATTATCAACCGTAGTAATGAAGCAACGAGTCATGTTTTTCGCTTCCTTTCGACCTTATTTGTTCAGAGCATCGTAAATCGTGGATTTCGGGACGCCGCAGGCTTCAGCAATTTCAGCATAGCTGTAACCGCCAGCAAGCATTGCCTTTGCTTTCGACATTTTCGCAGAAGAAAGCGTTGCAGAAGATTTCGGCATTGCGCGCTTAACGATTTCGGACGAATCAGAACTGTTCAAGAACTTTGTCAACATCGAATCCGAAATTGCGTGGTTCTGAACAGCTTCCCATTCACGATCAGAGAAGACGATCTTGGTCTTACTGCTGCTTGCACCGACCTGTTCACGGGCACGGTTCATCTCAACGGCGGAGATCTTCTTGATTTCCTTCTTATCTTCGCTATTGTTGCGGTCAAGACCACGATCTTCGATGATTGCTTTGATGCGAGAGTTTGCGATGATCATGGCGCGGCGTTCTTTCGGCTTGTTGGCCAGAACAGCTTCGTATTTTGCCTTCAAAGATGCCACTTCCGGCGCATACTTCTTTGCTGCTTCCGGATCACGCTGGATGCCCTTCATATTGACGGCCTCTTTGCGTGCCTGGTTGGCCAATGCTTTCAGGGAGTTGGAAAAGTCCGCATAGAGTTCCTCCTGCTTCGTACCAGAGGACAGGTCATGCACGTCTTTGGTAATGGAAATGCGACTGACTTCGGTTTCGGCCGGTTTTGTAGTGACTTTTTCCTCGCCAGTACGCTTACTTACCTTCTTGACGTCATAGGTACGGCCGCTCTCCTTATAGATGAACTCGCCGGTCTCCTTGTCAATGCGCACACTACCGCGACGTTCAGGCACACGGACCGTCTGCTTACGACGGGAGAGCAGAGTGGATGCACCACCGTACTTCTCGTTGCCGTCCTCGTCCACCCGGATCTGGTACTTTTTCTTCAGCTCCTGGATGCCATTCTCACGCTCCGAACGCTTATAGTCCAAACCATGCTTCTCAGCATCAATGACGACCATGGAGTGGCGCACTGCACGCTCCAAGTCCTCATTGGTTGCTCCGCGCAGGGTCATGTCCGTAATCAGATTGGAGATGATGCCCATCTCTTTCTGCTTCTCGTCCTTCTTCATCAGACGGACGTTGTTCGGATTGCCTTCAGGAACAGCATATTCAACCTTCGGATCGAAGTTCTTCAGTCCAGGAAGTGGATCAGTAGAGTTGATGCGCACCTTATCGCTCATCGGAATGGCCATGACAGTATCGCCATCGAAGTCCGCACCAGACAGACGCTCTGCAACCTTCGAGCTGATGCCAATTGCATCACGAACATTGCCAAGAGTGCTCTTGCCGTTTGGGTTCTTGTTGTTTACCGTAACAATCGGAATCTCAAAGGTGCCCGCATGCGGGTAACGAACCAGTGCAAGCTGCGTACCATTCTCATAGGTCGGGCAGTAAGCTTCGGTTTCCTTGATCTTATCCAGCGGAAGAATAACTTTCGTGGACTGGCCCGGAAATGCAGAGGCTTTCAGCGTCATGGACGTGCCGTCACACTTGTCTGCAAAATCGAGCAGCATCTTTTTCTGGACGGTCGGGTTCGTATAGTGCATGATCTCATCATACTCAGCCCGATAATCTGCCATGGTAAGGTTCAGCTGCTTTTCGATCAGCTGTTTCGGCTGCTTGGAGAGGAACTGAGAAGACACACTCTTGGACATGTCATCCCAGTCACCTTCCCATTTCAGCTTGTTGATGGGAGAAAGATGCTCTTTACCATCCGAGCCAATGTAAGTGCTCTGGCCTTCTGCCGTAATAGCAGCGCCAAAGGGATTGTTCGGATCGTTTTTAACTGCCTTGAGAACCTTCATCTTGGGCGTGCCAGAGGGCTTGTTGGTGTTGAACATAATATCCACACCGTCAGGCAGGGTGTCAGAGTACATTGCCATGCCCTTCAGGTAGTGGCTGTTGTCCACCATGATACGAACCTGCGCATAATGGGAATTGCCCAGATCCAAATCAGCCACTCCACGGCGAATCTCCATCACACCGTCTTTTGCCAGTCCGCCTTCATCGCCGTAGTGAATGGCAACGCGGGATGAGTCGATGCTGGAAGGCGGCTGGAGCTGACGAAACGTGCTACCGCCATCATCGGAATGGTAGTCGCCCAGAGACTGAATATCATCCTGATGCTGATATGCATATTTCTGATCATACTCAGGCTTTGCCAATACCGTAATGTTGGTCTGCTGACGTGAATTCGTGGGCTGTTTGATACCGACGCCATAGCGCTTGTAGCCGTGCTCTGCTTCCAGAATATAAACGGCCTCATCCAGCTTGCCTTCTGATACGCCGAGAGTCAGATTGGTGCCCTCGGAAATATCAATCATACCCTTCTTGTCGACTTCCTTCTTCAGGGTCTCGGCAATCTTCTCTGCCTGATCCTTTTTAGTACCGACGCCATTTTTGTACATGGAGCGGACAGAGGATTCCGGCATATTGAGTCGTCTGCCGATTTCGTTCCAGCCAATATCAGGGTTCTCTTCCTTTAGCTTCTTGATCTGATCGTACTGGAAAGCCTTGCGGTCATGGCCGGCTTTGGTGCGAGCCACACGGAATTCCGTTGCGCCCAGCTTGTACTCATCAGGCAGGGTGTCATTGATGGCATTGAGAATATCATTCTCGCCCATGCCCTTGGCCTTCAGCTGTTCCACACGGGACAGAAAGTCACCGGAGTGCTGATAAGGCGTCTCACCGCTGCCCCATGGATAACGGCCAGAGTGACGCTTGGTGCCGTAATGCTCCAGAATATCACCATCACCGTAATCCACACCAAAGTAGTTTCTCAAGTCTCTCTCAATCGGATTCATTTTAGCACACTCCCATTTTCAACTTTGCAATGATCGGATCAAACTCGCGGATCTTCTCCATGATCGGTTCAATTTCCTCTTCACCAGGATTTGCGATGAGAATATCATCGGACTGGTAGATACGGTTCTCGATCTGGATGTTATTCGGCTTGATACGATACTCGAGGCAGAACAGCGCATCGTAAATATAAAGCTGCTCCATATGTGCCGGGATGACGCCGGTCTTAAGGTCATGGATTCTGAGAATATCATCCCGGAAGCAGATCGAGTCTGCTGTGCCGAAACAGTTCTCAGAGAAATATAACACCTGCTCAGGTGTCATGCGGAAACCGATAGCATCGTTGACGTAGTTGTTCAGCGTCTTCTTGGAGCGTGGCAGCTTCTGACCCAGAGTGATGCACTTTGCTGCAAATTCATGCAGTTCGGTTCCCTTTTGTGTTGCCATAAAATTGGTGTACGCGCTAGCAATCTTGTCCGGATCATAGCTGATCCAATGATATTTACTAGCGCTGAGGAAGGCGTGTTGTCCTGCCAACCTCGAATGATCGTTGAAGGTCATTCAGAATTTCCTCCTTGTTCTCCGGGTAAATGAACGCGGCATAGCTCATTCGGTTCATCAGGTCTACATAGTAATCCTGATTTGGCCGATGGGATGCTGTTGCAGAACGCTTACCTTCGAGTGCTGCCCATCTGTCTCGATACAAAATCAAGAGATCCGGTATTCCCTGAATCTCATTTGGATCGATATGCAGGACAATGCAGCCTGGGAAGCGTTTCTTGAGTTCTCCTACCAGGTTTGTCTTGAATTGGTTCTCCAGCATAATTTCCTCCAAAAAATTAAGAGGAGTATAGCGTCACGAGACGCATTCTCTTCTCTCCATAAAAGAGCATGTATTTTTCGCGACGAAAGACGGCGAAAAAAGGCGAAAGAAGGCGAAAATCATGCAAAAGAAAAAGACGCAGATTGCTCTGCGCCTTCGTCTCATAAATAACTATTTACAGTTCTTCGCCGCGATGCTGGTAGAAGAACAGGTACCAGTCTGGCACACCGGCCACCAGAATCCTGCCATCATCGTACTCGAACTGTCCGTAATCTTCATTTGCTTCAAGGGTAGCGAACTCGTACTCTGCAAGATCAACGTGATGATTGATCTCGTCTTCCTCAAGCGAAATATCACAAGGAGCACACGTCCATGTTCCCTGTGTCACTTCGACCATCTTTCTTCCGCAGTCCGGGCACAGAGGAATCTTTGTATGAAGCTCGACGTACTCATTTGCATAGCACGTCACCTCGTTCCCTGCTGCATCGGTCGTGGTCCATTCTTCAAAGCCATCGTCGTTGATAAAGCGGTTCGTATAAGCCATCTTCATTACCTCATAAGCATCTAATCGGTGTTGTACTGCGGTCATCTCGAGTATACATCATCGGGTTGGGTTCTTACAAGTGAATGCCTTGAACAAATCGTGAATTTTACGGTTCTGCCCACTTGCCCACTTTTTCTCTCTATCTATTATAATATTTTTTATTTTTTTATAGTGTAATAAGAAAAAAAAGTGGGTTTTTGGGCAGAAGGGCATTTTTCATCAAAAATGTAACGTATTTACGTTAATTTCTCTCTAAAAATCGTGCCCACTTTTGATTTTAAAAGTGGGCAGAAGGTGGGCAAATGGCCAGAAATTATGAATAATTTGTAAACGAAACACCCGATTTTCTATCCTATAATAGAATTTCACACTTCTGACACACAAAAGCCCAGAAAAAGTGGGCACGAAAATATAAAAGCGGGCAAAAGAAAAAGACGCTGAATAAACCTTCAACGCCTTTCTCTGCCCAAAATATCTAGCTGCTGTCATTCCAAAATCTCATCAGAAATATCATCTCCCTTCCTGTTTGTTTATATAATCTGCCGCCGCATAGACAAACCAGCGCGGTGCGGGTGGCTGTTCAAGACCGATACCAAGCATCCTGTACATGTCCTGACCGTGACTACGCCAAGCAACTGCTACTGTCTTTCGTATCACGTCACTGAGCTGCTTTCGATCAAGGCCATACCGCTCGGCAAGAATATTATAATAATTCCTGGCCTCATTCCTGCGAAGGTTCGTCCGCACAATATCAATGGCCTCGCCAACGGTCTGGAATCCTGCAAGCCAGTAGTCGATACCAACGTCCAGCAAAAAGGCCTGCGTTTCGTATGTCACAGTCATGCCTCCTCACAGTCTTACAAAACAAACCGCAAGTGCGCCACACCCCAGCATTACTGCAACATCCAGAAAATCCCTTCTGGTTACCGTAATATGGATAGGCTTATCTTTCTCAAACTTCCATGCACGCGCTGCCAGCTGAAAGCCCGTCCAAAGCCCATGAAAATACAGGCAAAATATCAATGCCAAAAGCATAAATCGAATCAAGGTACTTCAACTCCCTTCTGAATATCATACTTCAGCAAGACTTCTTCCCCGAGCGCTTTCCGCCAGTCCACAATTGCCGAATCCAGCGCAGTTTTCGAGGCTCCATTTCGTTTACACAGATTTATAGCTTGCTTATAAGACAAGTTTCCGTCAATATATTGCCCGGCCACAATATCTGCCGTATCAGTCTCATCAATCATTCCTTCACACCACTCCCCTTCCGCGTCTGGTCATCCGCAGGCCAGAAGGTGTAAATATCATCGAACACCACCGGGATCTTGCTCTGCAGTTCCTTCAGCAGAGGGCACATCAGCTCTCTCATCTGAGGATGGGCCGCCACAGGAGTACGCAGTTTGAAGATGTTGCGCCATTCACGGTAGTTGGCCGTCACCACGATTTCGGTCTTCAGACACAGGGGCAACACACAACGAGCCTGTTCGGGACGATAGCCGTTTCCCAGCATCCAAAGATAGGTTCTTTCCGCAGACTCGCAAGAGGCCACCCATCTATTATAAGCCAGCTTGTCCTGTTCTTTGTTGATATAAAACGGCTTTATAACGGTAATGTTGTAGTCAAACTTCTCCTTCGAGTAGTTGCAGTACCGGGTGCTCTCCTGTGCAAAGGAAGCAATGCGGTGCCGCACCAGTTCATTCGCCACACCACGGTCACAGGTAAACAGCACAGACAGCTGAGAATGCTCCAGCATAGCCTCATGCCCCTGCTTCACCAGAAAGCCCACCAGCTTCTTCGCCGACTCACCGTCCGGCGTGATCTTGTCCTCGCTCTTGTAGCAGACACGGGCCACCCGCTCAATCTGCTGCAGCTCTTTGATGCCTCCCTCAGAAATATCAGTGAGGATTTCGTACTTAGGTTCAATGATTTTCATAAAATGTTTACCTCCATAATATTGTTTGTATCGTTCAAATTCAGGCCATCTCCCCTGACTTAACTTCACGGACTACCCGGTCAAACTCTTTGATCTTTTCGATAATCGAATCAATGTCCTCAAAAGTAGGATTGGCGATCAAAACATCATCGTTCTGGTAGATGCGGTTTTCAATTTGAATATCGCACGGCTTGATACCATGTTTCAAACAGAAAAGTGCATCATAAATGAGAAGTTGCTTCATATCTGCCGGTTCATGCTTGGTTCTCAGAGCATGGATGCGCAGAAAATTGTTTGCGAAGTTGATCGCGTCGGCTATGCCATAGCAGTTCTCAGAATAATAAAGCCCTACCTCAGGAATCATGTGAAAATCAATTGCGTCATTGATATAAGCATTGAGTGTCTTCTTGCTCTGAGGGAACTTTCGTCCAACTCTAATACTTCTCGCCGCATATGCGTGCGGATTCTTGATGCTGCTCTCAGGTTTAACGAATTTCATAATTAAATCTCCTTTTCATCAGTGAATCCACTATTTCGAGCTGACTGAGGCTCTTTCCATTACCCCTTTGTGGAACTATGTATCCGAGATGAGCCATTTGTTTATGGTCACAGGATTTCACTTTGGGACACTTCTGGCATTTTGGAGCAAGAATGGTAATCGCTCCAAAGTCTTCGTTCATAAACTATCCTCCCGCTTCAACTTACACTCCCAGTCACCGCAGATATCTCCGCAAGCGAACTTCTTCGCAGTTTTCATGCCTTTACGGATA
>ERZ780157.3286-NODE-3286-length-13734-cov-3.255794_pt1 | contig 13734 bp, 16 predicted proteins | sample MGYA00511169_ERZ780157 | MGnify/ENA primary metagenome ERZ780157 (study PRJEB29588, sample SAMEA1965149) | human gut metagenome | biome: human gut; feature: human-associated habitat; material: faeces | place: Denmark | collected 2008/2010 ... | reverse complement strand
CGCCTAGGAAGACGATCGCGATCACGGACTGCGGTGAGCTGAAGAAGGAGAATTGGTGTGTTTGTTCAAGACTCACAATAACGAATCACAGCATGTGTGTTTCAATAAAACACCACGACTAGCATTACTCTAAGCAGACGACGTCTTGATCGTATCAATCAGTTGAATGGTGGTGAAAATGACAGCAGCCACGATACCGAAATAGAACATGAACCAAGCGCCGTAGTACTTCGCCTTGCTGGCAGTGAAGATCGGCGTGCGCGCCGCCTGGGTCTTGGCGCGCTCCTTCTTGATCACGCCGATGAAGAAATAGGCGGGAATGGCGAAGTTGACCAAGAAACCGCAGAGAGAGCCCATGATGCCGAAGACAGTATCGAGCTGAGGAATGATGATGGCGATGAAACAACTAATGGCCGTCCACACGAACGCCTCCGCGACTCTTCTCCACGTGGGACGAGGCTGCTTGAAGCACATCTTATCGAAACTAATAAGAGGCGCAAAACCGACCATGGGGAAGGAGAAGAGCACCACGATGGCGTACACGAACTTCACGATGTTGAGGTACCAAGCATTGTCGTTGGAGAAGTTGGTCAGCAGGTTGTTGGCGATGTTGTCACCATAGGCCAAGTAGCCGAAGATGCCGACAATGAGATAAATGGTACCGCAGGACAGGAAGGCAAGATTATCGATGCGGATCATCTTCTTCACCTTGTTGCCGAAACGACTGTTTTCAGGCAACTTCAGCTCGGAGGTCATCTTGGGAATACTAGCGTGGCAGCACATGGAGCTCAGCAGGACGGAGACAGCGCTAATGAAGCCAGCAACACTCTGCGGGAACAAGTAGTAGGAATAGCCACCAGTGAAGACCTGCTTAATGCCCTTGATAATAGCAATTACCACGAACAGGCAGATGCACACAATGGAAGCAGCAGAAATCCACTTGAGAGAATCGATGGAAGGAATGCACAGTAAAGGGAACGCGATAAAGACAGCAATCAGAGAGCCGATTAAAGGATAGTACTTATCGAGCGTGGCGCGGAGGATGCCGAACCAGTTCTCGGCTAAATCTAACACCTGGGAGAATAAAATGATAAAGTATGCCACGCACACGCCAAGGACAAGGATAATCATGGCCCAGTCACCCAGGATACCCATGCCATGCTGGTTCAGTTTGTTAGCCACCATGCCGTAGGACTCGGCCTTGGTGTACACAGCAGCCGTGCTCAGCATCTTGGCGCCCTCCAGAGAGAGATACAGGGAACAGCCGAGGACAACGATTGTACCGATCAAGCCAGACTTCTTCACCGTCAACGGCAAAGAAAGGACGCCCGCGCCGACGATTGTGTTCATCATGTTGAGGACGGACGCGATCAGCGTAGAGCCCTCGGTCTGCACCTTCACGTACTCAACGGGGAGCTCCGTGTCGTTCATCTTCTCTTCGGTCTTCATACTCGACGAAGTCACATCATTGATTTCGTCGTTCTTCTCCTCCACAACACTCACAGTCGGAAGAGGAGCAGCCTTCTCGGTAGCAACTTCAGCCATATCCCTGTTAAGACAGCAATTGTGTGGTCAAAGGACGATTTCGTGCGTTCATATGGATGGAGAGAAATCCGTGCATCATACCGATTTCCGACTTCGGAAGGCGGGGATAGCGGTTATTCTTTGTACATCGCGCTGCACCATTCGTGGATACTGTCATGCATTCTAGCTATGCTCCCTTAGAGCGACTCCCTGCGTGCTGCAATTGAATGGATGAGATAGCCGCACTGTCGACAGCATTGTAGGCACATAGTCCCCACAATGAAAAGGGGAAGTGTAGAGAGTCGGTATAGTGTCTTCAAACCGATTTCGAAACCGAGTCAAGTAGAGTGGCATAGGAAGGAAGGGCGTTTTCAGTGGGAGTCGGAATGAACCCATCATTTCACTTAACGAAAGGTAGATCGAAACGCAGTGATCATGCACACACTATTCCTGCACTCTAGTCTTCCTTTCACACAGGATGAACAATCCCTGAAAAGAACGCTGTAGTAGCATCCACTCACAATGGCATTTCCGTTGCCGCCTTTTGGACAAGAAAAGGCATGAGGTCATACGGCTTGCGGAAACTGTCCTATGGGCTCGTAGAACATGGGAACGATTGTGTGTCACAGCCTCCAATACAAGGCGCAGTGGAAGAGTGGATGTGGCGGTCTCGGCACTTTGAACGCCCAGTGAGTCATTCTGTCCTCTACAATACGCCGGTCCACTCGATTCTTGTTTTGGACACGCATAACCCAATTGTGTTTCACAACCCCTGGGGCAACGTAAACAAAGAACCCCGCCACAAAGAATAGTAATCCAAACTCAAGTAGTGAGTGCCACACAAGAAGAGACACTATCCGTAAAGATTCTTTATTCCGGTTGTCCAGTAAGATGATAGGATGAACAGAAGGGAATGACCCAATAATTTGTGCGCACTGGTTGAGAAATGGGGAAACGGAGAAGACCTCCTGTATCCACATAATCGTTGTGCAGTTGCAAGAATGTCCGTGACTCCTGTCGAACCGATCCCCGTTGATCCGAACCCCAAGGATACTGTCGAGGTTAAGGTCGTAACCATTGAGAATGACAACACCGCCCCCGTGAAGTCTGAAGAGGAGAAGACGGAGAACAACACCCCTGCTGATTATATGAAGGTGCAGACCGAGGGTTCCTCTCTGGTTCCTTCCATTCTCAACATGATGAACACGATCGTCGGCGCGGGCGTCCTTTCTATTCCCCTGACCGTGAAGAAGGCTGGTTTGATTGGTTCTTTTATTCTCCTGGCTTGCTCTCTGTTTCTCTCTCTGGAGGGCGCCAAGATGCTGAGCACGGCTGCTGTATACACCAAGGCCGAGTCCTACGGCATGGTGGCTAACAAACTGAACCAGCCCTTCATGGGTGTTCTCGGTGACTGGGCCATGATCATCTTCGATCTCGGTGTCTCTGTGGCCTATATGATCATTCTGTTCTCTCAGGCGATGGATTTGATTGAGAATTGGGGCGGTGTGGTCAGAGAGACGTTGAACAATTACTATCCTCTTGTCGGATCGCTTCTCACGCTCTTCATCGCGTTCCCGCTGCTGTGCATTCCTTCTATCGATTCTCTCAAGTTCACCTCGACTGCCGCTGTGATCTGCATCTGTCTGTTCGTCGTGATCGCCGTGATCAAGGGTGTCAATCAGCTCGTCAAGGGCGGTTTGGCTTACAGCATGTTCCCCAAGGACCTTCCCGGCTTCACCAGCGCTGTGTCCGTGTTCTTCACCTCCATGTGCTGCCACGTGAACATCCCCAAGATGACTGCCGAGCTGAAGCTGCCCGAGAACAGCCGTTTCGGCAACAAGGTGAAGAAGATGATCCGCATCGACAACGTCGCCTTCCTGTCCTGCGGCGCCATCTACTTCGTGGTGGGTGCCTGCGGTTATCTGGCGTACGGAGAGGGCATTGAGAGCAACCTGCTGACCAACTTCTCCAACGACAAGGCGTGGTACCTGAACATTGTGAAGCTGGCTTACGCGTTGGTCGTACTCTTCTCGTACCCCACTCTCGCCTTCGCCGCCATCGTGACGTTCGATAAGATCTGCTTCAAGCAGCCTCGTCCCACGTGGAGAAGAATCGTGGAGGCGTTCATCTGGTCGGCCATTAGCTGTTTCATCGCCATCATCCTGCCCGAGCTCGACACCGTCTTCGGCATCACCGGTTCGCTCTGTGGTATTCTCGTGAACTTCGCCATTCCCGCTTACTACTTCATCGGCGTGATTAAGAAGGAGCGCGCCAAGACGCAGGCCGCGCGCACCCCCGTGTTCACGGCTAGCAAGGTGAAGTACTACGGCGCGTGGTTCATGTTCTATTTCGGTATCGTGGCTGCTGTGCTGTTCACCACCATTCAGTTAGTTGACGTGATCAGCAAGAAGAGGTAGAGTCCATCTACGTAGCACCATTTCTTGTTTTTGGCGCAATACAACGGTGCTGTTTGTTCAAACCAACACGGCGGAAAAGGGCTATTTCACACAGGGAGGAAGCTCGACGTAATCGAAGTCGGGAGGAATCTCGAGCGCTTGGTCCGCCTCCTTGCTGCTGATTCCCTGCTTCCGGGTGAGGAAGCTCTTCATGCTCCAGATGTTGTCTACTCATGACTCGACACCATACCAACAACCCGTCCACCGATTTGCTCCCTCGACTGCAGTCTTAATGTCCTCTTCTAGAACTCAATTAGCTTATCGAAACGGACTCATTTGCCGAATTGTCTCCGGATCGTGCTCTTTCAGCGTGTCAAGAGTCGACACCAGTCCGTCCTTCTTTGTTTTCAGCTCCTCGTACTGTTTTAACAGTTCAAAGCGATGCTCCTAGTCCTCACTCCAACTTCCTTCCACGCACACTATCCGGCTTGTCTGCCTTCGCCTTTGCGATTTGCTCGTCCAGCTTTTCCTTCTCTTCTCTGGAGGTCTGTGTTGTCTGGCGCAGCGAATCCAGTTTGCGCTTCTTCTACACATCAGTAGAAACGCAGTAGTGGTCACCAAAACATAGGACTGCGAGGGGAAGATCCAGTAGAGCATTTGGGTTCCCACCTTCTCCTGGATAATCATGTCGTCGTCGAGCATTTCCTGTATGACGTCCTTGATCACCATTCCCGCTAGGGGGTCAATGAAGAAGAAAGCACCTACAAATGCCCTGCTCCTTGCCAATCTTCTCCAGCTCCTTGATGTTGTATACCGATTTCTGCATGTAATCCCCAAACAGACAGATCGACTCCGGCGAGCATAGCATCGAGCATTTTCTTCTTCTTTTCGTCTGCGGAAAGACCTCGCTTCTTCGCCATGCTTTTCGTGCAAATTTGAATTCAAAACTGTGATTCTGTGAAAAGGGCGGCAAACATGACGACCTCCGTTTCTTCGGTTTACATACTTCATTTGTGTTGCTGGATGAAGATATGACAGTAGCTCCTGTTATACTGTGCTTTGTCGCATTCTCGGTGTGATGAAGAGCGAGTCCCTGTTCTCTCCATAGGATGCATTGCAGTGCAATGAACGCATTCTCGTTTCCAAACGAGTTCATTGTGGTGATTATCACCCATTCATGGAGTTCACGTCTCACGGAGTGCTTTTGCACATTAGCATCGTCTACGAGAGAGAATGACAAGCCTCCTTCGCACAATACTTGGAGAAGAAACACAACGCGCTCTTCCCTCCAAAGTGAGCAGAATACCACCCAGACTCTTTTCTCAATCTTTCAGCGATTCTCTCGCAACCGTAATCGCGAAACAGGGAAACATCAAAATGAGGCCGATTTTGTGCATTATGTGTAATACCATTCCTCACTAAACGACATTTATCCGGATGGACCCAGCGGTTGCAACTGAAAAAGCTCCTAGTGAGCCTGTGGAGGTGAGCCTGGCTGTTGCTGTGGAGAAGAAGGCGCCCGAGCCAGCGCCCGTCGTGAGCGTGGTAGAGAAGAAGGTGGAGGAGAAAAAGACGGAGACGACTGAAGAGAGCGAATTTTCCGACTATAACCCTACGGGTTCAACGTTCATGTCGTCCGTCCTGAACATGACGAATACAATTATTGGTGCGGGAACGCTGTCTCTCCCCAGTACCATTTTTGATGGTGGAATCATTGGAGCGGGTCTCCTGCTTGTGGTTTCGCTGGTTCTCTCCCTTTTCGGCGCCCACTACCTTGTGACGGCGGCCGTGTACACGAAGGAGGACTCGTACGGCTTTATCGGAAGAAAGGCTGTCAATCCCACGATTGGTTATCTCGCCGATATCTTTATGATCCTGTTCGACTTCGGTATTTCCGTCGGTTACCTGAACATCTCCTTCGGCCAGACGGTCGATCTGATTTCCAACCTGTTCAACGTTCCTTGGGACACGGTGAACGCCAACAAATGGGTTTGTCTTTTCCTTGCGTTTCATTGTAGTGGATCTCCATGATCGAGTGCGTACTGCTGATTTTCCCGTTCCTGTGCGTGCCCACCGTGGATGCGCTGAAGTGGACCTCCGGCATTTCGATCGTGTGCATCGTGCTGTTCGTGTTCATCGCCATCTTCCTCGGAATCTCGCAGGTGTTCAGCAACGTAATCGCCGCCTCCCTTCGTTACTCCTAGCCGTACACGTACCACCTGTTCCCTCGCTCCTTCCTCGACTTCCTCACCGCGCTCTCCGTGTTCTTCACCTGCCTGTGCTCGCACGTGAACATCCCCAAGATGACGCAGGAGCTCAAGTTCCCCAAAGGCACCAAGTTCTCCAGCCGCGTGCAGAAGATGGACCGCGTCGACTACTTCTCCTTCATCTTCAGCACCGTCGTCTACTACGCCGTCGGCGTGTGTGGCTACCTCGCCTTCGGCGACAAGGTGGGCGGAAACCTGTTGGACAACTTCACGTCGATGAACGTGTGGTACCTGAACATCGTGAAGATCGCGTACAGCATCATCGCCATCTTCTCCTACCCCATGCTGTCCTTCTCGCCGCTCGTCTCCATCGACAAGACCTTCTTCAAGCAGCCGCGTCCCACGTGGCGTCGCATCGTGGAGGCGGCGATCTGGACGATTCTGTGCTTCGTCGTCACCATGCTGATTCCGTCGCTGAGAACCGTCTTCTCGCTGACGGGCGCGCTGTGCGGTGCGGTGCTCGTCTTCTTCTGGCCCGCGGTGTTCTTCATCTCGATTCAGAAGAAGGAGAAGGCGAAGGAGCATTCGCTGAGAACCCCGATGTTCCAGGCGAAGCAGATCTCGATTGTGTTCGCGTGGATTTTAATTGTGGTCGGCGCCATAGGAGCTGTCGTTCTGACCTCGCTCGAAGTCAGAAACCTGATTGCCAAATAAGCTACTATGTTATTTATTCTCTTCGCCGCTAGTTTGGATGGATGAACCGTTCATTGTTTGTTCTCACGAACTGCTTAACACTAGGTCAATCGGAGTCTGACCGCGCAGATTCCCTGCTACGAACTCCACTACCACGGGAGGATCTATCTCCTTGACTGCGGGTGGGATCCTTCCTATCTGAACGTGTTTCTCCCTCCTCCTGGAGCCCTTCGCGAGGCAAGGGTTTTTTCGCCGCTTGATCAGTACCAACTGGACAACACGGTGGTGAGCATGAACGGCGGACTGTACCTGAACACCGACCCCTTCATCATCTGCTATTCCCTGGATTTGATCAACTGGTGCACCATCGACGCGATCCTTGTCTCTACCGTTGGAAGTTGCATGCTTCTTCCCATCATCCTGCGCGAAACCGAGTTTTCGGGGGCGGTCTATGTCCCGAGTCCTTTATATGAAGTGACTGGAGTTCTCCTCCACTGAGAAATAGATTGCCACAAACCAGTGTTACGCCTATGCCAGTGCTCCCTCCACACGTCCGCTCCCGAAGGATCTCTCCTCCCTCGTTCATCGCATTCCGACGTACAGCAGTTCCACCTACAGTGGCTATCCCCTCTTCACCGCTTCGGACATTGACCGAGGTCACCCTTGTTCGCGGCATTCACGTGTAGTCGCTTCTGTCGTGAAGCGTGTCAGTTATGGCGAGGTTGTTGAGCGTGACCGCACGGTGTGTGTGTCGTGTTTCTTCGACGGCAATGGTCTGACCTCCTGTGGCTGGTGTTTCAAGCCCATACTGTCAGAAGATCCATTCCACATCGACGTTGCCTATTTCCCGTCCGATCGGGTCGTTTCCACCCTGCAAACGCTGCCTCTCCAAAAGAGCGTTGTTGATCATTGCTCCACTGTGCTGTTTGGGAGCCATCTGGAACTGGAGGAGAAGGACGCCAAGGACACGATCACGAACATGAAGGAGCTGAAGCAGACGATTCGTGTTGACTGTCGAACTTTCTAATGCGTAGAGCGTTTTCACAACGAAAGCAAGGTGGTCATTCTCCTCGGCGAGATCAATGATCTCCTCGTCGCTGTGATGGACGCGATCACCAAAGAGAACGCCCTGAAGGGGAAGATGCCGCAGGTGTGTTTCCTCGACGACGTGAACGGCTACTTCCACAAGGCACTGTGCGTGTACCAGTACCACCCCGAGTGTTTGAACGAGGAGCTGAAGCGTTCGGTGTAAGTCTGCTGAAACTCCTGTCAACTAGAATCGGTGGGATCGCCCCCTTCGCATGGATGGACAGCGAGAACAGCACAGTCTCCGTCACCTCCTCCGTGACGCGTCTGCGCAACGCCTCCTTCGTCGTGGTCCCGCACGCCCAGTTCCTTTCCGCGTACCCCTCCTCGCTGTTCACGCTCTACGAGAACTGCGAGGTCATCGCGCTCTCCTCTGCGTGTGACCGCGCGCTGCTGGAGCCGCTGCTGCCCGACGTTCACCGTCTTCACAGCGCGTGGCTATTCGTCGAGTGCCCTGCAGTGGATGTGGTGAAGGAGGCGTTAGCTGAGAAGGAGGTGCTAGCTGAGAAGGAGGTGCTAGCTGAGAAGGTGCTAGCTGAGAAGGTGCTAGCTGAGAAGGTGTTAGCTGAGGAGGTGTTAACTGAGAAGGAAACGCTAACACAGACGAAGACGATTACGGATGTGAAGAACACGCACATCATAGAAGGCTGGAAGCACCACGAACGCATCCCCATTGCATGCGAGACCAACACATTCGTGCCAATGCTGTTGCGAGTGAGTGCGAGAGTGCTGTCTGAGACGTAGCAGTTCTCGGTCAAACGACCCATCGACACGGAGGGCACGAGTCGGTTGGAGAGGGGTGCGAAGGAGCTGGTGCTGGGACCGCACGTGGTGGTGATCGAAGCCACGAGCGAGACGAAGGACGAGGATAAGCAGAGAATCAGGGCGATTCTCGCCTAGTGTACTCTATTCTTCTCTCGTTTGTTCCAAGAAACACACTATTTGCCTGCCTTCACTTCCTTCAGCAGCTTCTTCAGGGATAGGAGTTTCTCTCGACAGTCCAGCAACATCAACTCGTCTTCGAGCAGACGCTCTTCCATCTTCTTCGCCTTTTCCGCCTTCTTCTTCCGCATTTCTTCCTTCTCCTTCTCCAATTCCTGCTTTCTCTTTTCCGCCTCGATTCGACGTCTCTCCGCCTCTTCCTCCCTCTTCTTACGAGCCGCCTCCTCTTCCGCCTCCTTCTTCTTCCTCGCAATCTCTTCCTCCTCCTTCCTCTTTCTTTCCTCCTCTTCTCTTCTCCTCCTTTCCTCTTCCTCTCTCTTCTTCCTCTCCTCCTTCTCCTTCTTCCTTCTCATCGTCACAATCGCCTTCACCTGGTCCTTCAGCTCCAGAAGCGCCTTCAACTGCTCCTTGCCCCTCTCCACCATGCGCTTCGCCTCTTCGATTCGCTGTCTCTTCTCCTCGCTCGTCTCCGGCGCAGGGCGTCGCAGCTCCGCCAGACGCTGGTACGTCTTCTTCTCCAGCTCCTTCTGCTCCTTCTCCTGCTGCAGCTTCGCCAGCATCTGCTCTCTCGCCTTCTTCACCGCCTCCTCTCGCTTCTTCTGGTCCGCCTCGCGAGCCAGCTGCTCGGCGCTCTTCTGCTCGTCCAGACGCGCCGTCGACGCGTTGTACTTGGCCGCGTCGAAGCCCATCGAGACCTCGTAGATGCGTCGTCGCTCCTCCTCAAAGCGCTTCATTTGCTCGGCAGCTTCCTTCTGGTTCTGGCGCTCCTTCTTCAAGATCTCCTCCTGCATGCGCTGGCGTCGCTTCTCCACCAGCGCTTCTCGCTCGCGCTCCTTCTGCTCCAGCTCCTCCTGTTCTCGCTTCCTTCTCTCCTCCTCGCGTCGCTCCAGCTCCTCCTGACGGCGGCGCGCCGCCTCCTCCTGCTTCTTTCTCTGCTCCTCGATCTTGCGGTTGCGTTCCGCCTCCTGCGCCGCCAGCTTGGCTTCGATGCGCCGCTGTCGCTCCTCCTCCTTCCTCTTCTGCGCCTCGAACTCCGCCTTGCGTCGCTCCTCGTCGTCGCGCTGACGCTTCTCCTCCTCCTGACGCATGCGCTCGCGCTCCTCCAGGTTCTTCTTCTCGTTCAGCTTCACGCGCTCCGCCTCCTCCTTCGCCCGTCTCTCCATGTTCGCCTTGTACCCGCTGCCCGACGTGTTCAGCGACTCCGCCTCCATCATGCGAGAGAACTTCGGCGACATCAACCCACCCCTCTTCGCCTCTTCTTTCGGCGCTTCCGCAGGCGCTGCAGGCGCGTCCTCAGCAGCCATCTCCTTCATGACGTACGCCTCTCCTCTCCGTCTCTCGACAGGCTCTCTCGACTCGCGGTTCGCCATGTCCTCCTTGCGGATTCGCTCGTCACGCTCTCTCAGCTCCTTGATCATGCCGTCCAGCTCGCGCATCTCCTCGTCGCTCCGGCTGAGCGCTCGGCACCAGTCCGCGGTGCGCGTCACATCCACGACCGAGTAGGAGGGCTTTTCCTTCTCCAGGAGAGCGAGCACGACGGAATCGGGGATGCTGGGCACAACCGGACTACACATCAACACGCCACCGCATCCATACGTCGCGCCGCCCATTCTCTCCGTCACGAACTGCACCAGCGAGCTGTAGAGCTGCTGCTTGGTCACGTCCGCCACGTCCAGCGCTTCCGCGGGGATTGACTGGTACTTGCAGACCAGCATGAACAGGTACGCGTGCGCGAAGAGCGTGCGCAGCTGGCGGACGGAGAAGGCGACGGAGTGGATGTGCAGGCGGTGGATCGCGTACTCGGAGAGGCAGTTGTCGTACTGGGACAGGAGCTGCTGGATGCACGTCGCGCGCTGCTCGGCGTCTGTGTGTGAGAGAGTAGAAACGGATATACTGGGCGAGTGGTACAGAATGCGGTGGCGCTGCAGGTCCTGGAGAGCGTTCTTCGCGGCGAAGGGCGTTTCGCTGTTCGCGACGACAATAATGCTGGGGATTACTGGAGACGAGAGGGAGTACTTATCTGAAGGCTGGAGGGCTGCGAGGCGCTTGCAGAGCGCGCTCTCCACCGTCTTGCGCTTGAGCAGTTCCGAGGGACTGGCGTGGATGTTGGTGATGATTCTATCCGTGAGAGTTGCGCATCACTCGCACCCATCCAGATCCTCGATGTACAGCACAACGGGCATGTGAGTCTTGTCACGGAGCTGCACACACTCGTCGAACACAGCGTTCACGTGCGGATCGCATTCCTTCTAGTCGTCAACGGGAGCAATGAGGGATACCGCGAAGCGGGCGATCACGTCCTCACGATGCAGCACAACGTAGGGCAATTCCAGCTGCGACGCCGCAATCTACACTCTCAATGCGTGACGGAACAAGAAAACCTTGAGCGTATCCTTCTGCTGGTTGCCAGAGATGCCGAATCTAGATAAAAGGAGGAGCGAGCGCACTACTGGACAATGAAACCAAAACGATCCGTGTTCTTCACGCACTCGTCGATCGCGCCCACCAGCTCCGCCACCTTGTCTCCGTTCACGATCAAATCTTCCAGCGAAACCTACTTGTCACGCCCGCCTCGAAGGAAAACGTCGGATCCTCGCAGCACGGAGAAGAGATCGCACTTCAAATCGTCCGCAGCAATTGAATTCTTGACAGACGAGTGCTACAGGGTGATGGACCCGCCTGTCCCCTACGAGCTTCTGAATACAATCTGTGACATCTTTATTTGAAATTAGGTTCAGAATGGAGTGAATATGCTCCTCCGCGAAGACAGCCGAATCGGGACCGTTCGTATTCCCTCTTTCCAGGCTATCGTATGCGTCGTTGATTTCACGTATGATCACCTCCATGGTTCTCCTGAATGTGTACAAATCCGAGCCTGTTCCGCTAACCAAAAGCGCCCCGAATTGTGGACTCTAACAAACAGGACGATTCCATCTAGAAAAGAGCTAACTACACAGACGTGTTGCACTCTAAGGCATAATAGGAAGAGGATCGACCCCATAAACCTCCTTCTTCAACTGAGCATAGCGATTCCAACGACAAATCGTGTAACCCCAGTAATCCCAGTCGATCGTGCTCATCTGTGTCTGCAGGAGTCCCCACAGGAACCAGTGGAAGTCCGAGAGCATGGTGTGCTTGTGCACCGTCTCCCTCATCTTCTCCACCTCCTCGTCGCTGGGCTCCTTTCCGAAGCGAGAGCGCAAGTACGAGCGGATGAACCGTCTCTGCTGCTCCACGGTCGGATACAGGCTATCGCGCAGAATGTGCGAGTCGGGCAGGTTGTAGTCCGTCATCCACTCGCAGAAGTGGTTGGCAATGTCCACGCCCACGGAGATCTGTCCCGCGTACTCGAAGTCCACGAACATGATGTCTCCGTCCTTGTTCATGAGGACGTTGCCGTGCTGGAGATCGTGGTGACCGAACACCACCTCGTAGTCCTCCGCCATGAACCGCGCCTTCAAGTCATCGATTTCGGGCTTGATCAGATCCAGGCGCACATTCTTGAAAATGTCATTGGTGCCTATGGATGAAATGGATGCGGAACCGCCAACAAGAATTCTTGATGCCCTCCGCCCACGAGTAGTAGTGCTTGAAGTACTCTTCCTTGTCGAGGGCAGGCAACTACAAGTCAGAACGAGGCTTCATTTCAACCGTGATGTTGTGCATCTCCGCCAGCTTGCAGGCGATCTTGTCCGAAATCTCATCGGAACGCATTTCGGGGGCAAGCAGTGGCTACGCGTTAACACCCGTTTCTATCGGTACGTCGTAACCCTCTCTCCAGATTTCCAGTCTACCACCAGGGAAGGACGAAAGAAGGCTGATTCCGAAATTCTCGTCGCTCAACTTCTTGAAATAGCGCAGTTCGTCATCTCTGTTAAAGAAGAGGTCCGTACTGCATCCGTATGCGCGAAACAGGAGAGGCTGACACACCTTGTCCTTTACGACCACTTTAAAGATGATGTTTGTCATGGCACCTAGAGAATCACGGCAATGATAGCAGAAACGCACCGCTAATTCTCGTGACGACAATTTCCTCGGGAGACTTCACGTCCCTCCAAACGGGGAGATCGTTTCCCTTTATCTTGTCGAACGCCAACTGTTGCATGTCGGTGTTTTCAGTATCGATATAGTAGGACATACCTCTCTTTCTTTTGACACAAGAACCAACCTCTGGCGAAATATGAGACACGAAAAGAGAACCACGGGAATTGCCAAAATGCAAATGGAATGTTCCTTATTTGCTCGCAATTTCGAAATGCGACGCGCGTTGCACGAGCGTATTTGAGGAGAGCAAAGGGGCGTGGACTTATTGCACGGCTGTAGATCACGGAGTGAGGGAATCACTGCTTTGACAAGGAAATGAGTTCGTTTCATTGAGAGAGAGATAGTGAACGCGCTGCACGCATTGAAATAGAGAACGGCGCTTTCCATTCCGATTTGCCAAGGAGAAGGGTTACCACACAATTTTCACACGCTCTGTATTCTGCGATAGTGTAAACGTGCAGATTCGGTTCAAACTGGAATGCATGTCACTTCACTTCCCCTTAATCTTTCCATGGAAAACGAGGCAATCGACTGGAGCAAGTACAATCTATTCGAGAAGGCGGTGATTTGGTTTGCGCTGAACTACAAAGTGACGGTTCCCGTTCTCTTCATCATTATCACTGCTATCATGATCACAAACTGTGTCGTCGCCAACCGAATGTATGCGGAGGAGGTGCGCGTAATCCCTGGTATCCTCACTCATCCGGTAGGAAAAGGAACAGAAACGCGAGAAGAAGGTGAAGATAACCCACGCCAAGGCAGAGTACGCTGTTTGTAACAAACACATCAATTCTCCTTCTTCAGCTCACCGCAGTCCGTGATCGCGATCGTCTTCCTAGGCG
>ERZ780157.3283-NODE-3283-length-13738-cov-3.041658_pt1 | contig 13738 bp, 30 predicted proteins | sample MGYA00511169_ERZ780157 | MGnify/ENA primary metagenome ERZ780157 (study PRJEB29588, sample SAMEA1965149) | human gut metagenome | biome: human gut; feature: human-associated habitat; material: faeces | place: Denmark | collected 2008/2010 ... | reverse complement strand
AGCAGTCGCCCGCCATGCAGCCGTCCTACCCGCAGCAGTCGCCTGCCATGCAGCCTCAGCAGGGATATGGCTACGGCTATCCTCAGCAGCAGCCCCAGCAGGCGCAGCAGAGCTACGGTTACGGTTATCCTCAGCAATCGCCCGCGATGCAGCCTTCTTACCCCCAGCAGTCTCCCGCAATGCAACCCGCGTACCAGCAGGCTCCCGCTCAGCCTGCTGCTGACAGTTTCGTCTGGTAGCTTCCTTATATAGTGTAACGTGTTTGGAAGAAACGCCCGATCTAAAAGCGGTACAAGGCATAGCAAATGGAAATCAGGGCGACCGTGACTCCCCAGGTCCAGGCCGCGTGCGTGGGCTGAATGGCTTCGTCACCGCAGCTCTCCTCCGTCACACCTACGTCGTTACGCGCAATAGCGAGCCAAACCGGGAAGCGCATTCTCGTATTGCTTCAAACCCTCCTTCTTCTCGCAGGTCTTGTAGGTCTCGTCCCACACCTTTCTCACGTGCTCGAACCACTCCTCCTTGGTCTTGAACTCGGTCGGATTCATGACTTCCGACACGCAGGTGATCAGCTGCTGGTTCTTGTTCATCTTCAGGTTGATCTCGTCGATCAGGTCCTCCTTGCCGAGCGTGATCACGGCCTGGCAAGGAATGTGAAGATTGTAAGCCACCTCCATCACGCCGGTCTTGAGAGGAAGGTAGCCCTTCTCCTTGTAGCGGTGGCCTTCAGGGTACACCACGCACGCGTTGTTGGGTCTATCCCTAAGCCACAGGACGGAAACGAAACCTCTTATCCCATTTCTTGGCAAAGAACTCCGTAAACCAGTTGCGGTCAATGCCTCGCTTGCGGTGGAAGAACCAGACAAAGCTGAACACGTAACCGTCCAGACAGGGTCCCGGGACGCCAGCGATCACACCGTATCTGGAGAGATAGCTGGACCCTCCGGTGATCATTCCGTCCATGAAGAAGTCGGCCCAGGAGCGATGATTGGCAAAGAACATGGTTCTGCCGGGGTGGATCGGCTTGGACTGCTTCACGACGTAGAGACGGGGCTCAAACAGGCCAGCAACCTACGGCGTCGCCCCGAGAGAAAACTCCCTACGTGCTTGAAGATTCTGTAAGCGGATCCCTTTCCCTTGATGAGGCCTTCGAATGCGAAGCTACGCGTGAATCAGGGCGCGACTACGCGTACACAAAGCAGATGAAGTTGATGTACCCAATCATGGCGATTGTGCGTACAGCATTCACGAATTTCGTTCCGTTCATTGTACTCGTTCCCTTCCAATATGAGGAATTCTGCCGCTTTCTTCCGCGTATGAACGGATTCGGTATAGGGACAGTCCCGATTGTTCCTACGGAAATCCCCACTTCTAGAACAAGTCCGTTCTATAGATTTCTTCCACCCCTTTTGAGCAAACGCTTTTGATTCCGAAGAACACAGATATGGAGGGTTGATGGAGCCGATTCACGCGAAGCAAAAAGACAACGATTTCATGCATATATTTGTACGTGCTCCCGTTTCCGTTGATACTCCCGCCCATTATTGTGTCTTCCAAGAATGATGGGTATGCCGGGGAAGAAGAAGCCACGCATAAGTGAACGAGGGAGGCAGGAGTGATGGATAGCGCTGTTCCGATTGCTGCTGTTTACCTTCGTGCTGCTTATCGTGTTCGTGCTGTCCACAGTCGTCTACTTCCTCTCGAACTCCGAAAAGAGCCGGTCTGCGCTGTCCATGTCCCCCCAGTCGTGCATTCGGGCAGGAGTGCCTTATTCGTAGATATGACTCGTCGAACCGATTCTACATCCCGGCCAAAGCATCGTCTCCTGTAAAGGGGGATCCGATTGTACCCGGGTATGGTTATCGGGCAGTTCTCATCGATAGTCCCTTCTCTGGCATTCAGTTGAATGGAAAGGATGGCTACAACACCGCATTGTCCTTCGATCACCCGTCCGTTTCCGTTGTGTAAGCGGTGCTGTGTTCCCTGTAGATTTCCTTTTGGTTCCGCGTCGATTCGGATCAGTCCGGCAAGTCTGTTGTGCTGGGGAATCGCGAGATCGATTGCACGCCCGGACGACAGAACGTGGGCATTTCCATCGTGTTCAACCACAGCAAACGGTACGTCGTTTCCTTGGCGTGCTGATCCTAGACAGCTCGTGGCGCTCTGGAGGTCGAAGAAGAACTACTGTGAGTCGGTGGTGATTTCTTCATCGATCGCAGACAACACGTGGACGCACATCGCCGTCGTGTTCAAGCAGATGGAGAGAAGCGAGATCGAAGCCATGGGGTATTCTGGTGATCGCTCTTCCCTCCCTTCATTGTAGATGACAACCTCTACCCCGCGCAAGCCTCCTTCTACGTGAACGGCGCTCTTGCAAACACGCTCACGTCCACGCGCTTCTTCTCCTACAACGACCACACCTTCTTCCTTGGCTCCACGCCTTCTGGAACCCATCTCTTCCGAGGTCGGTTATTCTACCTCATGGTGGTTTATTCTACCGCCAGTCAGACGTAGATTCTGAGCACGGCGCTCAATGACGCGGAGGTGCAGCGTCTGTTTGAGGGAGACGCGCTCACCGTGCGATCACTTTCGGACTACACGAAGATCCAGGTGGCGACCAAGATCGTGGACGAAGTCGCCGTGAGAAAGAGCCAGGACACCAACATCGAAGTCCAGGACGTTTCCGGAATGGTAGAAATCGGTTCTGTTTTGTCACATCGCAGATGGCGCACCTGACGGAGAACTACAGGGAGAAGCGCGTGTTCAAGCGCCCGTCGACCCACGCCAGCGCCTTCGCGTCCTCCAACCTTCCGCCGCTCCCCGAGTGGACGGACCACGTGGTGGAGAACCGCACGATCACACCAGTGCCGCAGCCCGAGGGCGAGTTGAAGAAGTTCGTCGACGCGCTGTTGGCGAAGGACGACGCGCAGGTGCGGTGTTGGGAGTGGGGGTGATGTACAGGTGCGTAGCGGGAAGGCGTGGTTCACCGTGCCGGGCAGCGTGGTGGACGAGTACTACCTGCTGAACGAGCACCGCGCCAGCCACATTCGCGACTGCTTCGAGTTCGCGTGGTGGAAGTGAGAGCGAGGACGCGCAGTCAGTCGTAGCTACAAGAAGTTCGCCTGGGGTCACGACGAGGTGCGTCCGCTGACGGGCGGCAGCAACGACAACTGGGGCGGCATTGCCATGACACTGATCGACGGACTGGACACGGCGTGGCTGCTGGGCTTCAGGAAGGAGGTGGAGGCGGCGAAGGACACGGTATGGACTCTTGGCTGTTGCGAGCGTAGATCAGCACCATCGGGTTCAAGAAGGACCACAAGATCTCCGTGTTCGAGACGAACATCCGCGTGGTGGGCGGGTTCCTTTCTCTGTACGATTTGACCAAGGAGCCGCTGTACCTGAAGAAGGCGCAGGAGGTGGCGGACATGCTGTGCGAGGCGTTCAACACGGACAGTGGTTACCCGAAGGTCATGATGATCATGCCCCTTCACGTGTAGTCATTCATCAACCCCGTGCGAGGGGAGGTCTCCACGTACTCGTGGGCGGCAGGTTACGCGCTACTGGCGGAGGTGGGCACGATCAGCATGGAGTTCATGTGATGAAAAATGGGGGGTGTGAGGGGCAGGTACTTGTCGAAGATGACGTGGAAGACGAAGTACGCGAAGATAGCGAATCGCATTTACGACTCGCTGGAGAAGGCAAAGACGTACGATGGACTGCTGCCGGTGTACCTGGACGTGTGGAAGGGCGAGCCGCGGGGCCACCAGTATTCCATTGGCGGGATGAGCGACAGTTACTACGAGTACCTGCTGAAGGCGTGGATTCTTGGCGGGAAGAAGGACAAGGTGGAGGTGGTGTGTGGATGTGAGGGTGTAGAGGCTTCAGCGCATGTATAATAACGGAATCGACGGGATGATGAAGAATCTGTTGTGCACCACCAACGACGGGTTCGAGTACCTAACGACGCTGCGCAGCGGAACACGACAGCAGGAGATGGGGTTGTTGGAGTGTTTTGTTGGCGGCATGCTGGCACTGGGCGTGTTGCACGACGTGAACCCTGCGATGAAGGAGCGTGATTTGGCGACGGCGAAGGCGCTGACGTACACCTGCATGCACTTCTACTTCGACTCGCCGACGGGCGTGGCGGGCGAAGTGAACGTGGCGACGGCGCAGGGCATCCACGCGTCGGCGCGCCACAACTTCTACATCTTCCGCCCCGAGGCGATCGAGTCGCTGTATTATCTGAACCAGATCACGGGCGATCCGATTTATCGGTAGGTGTGGTGTGGGGGCGTGAGGGGCAGAGAGTGGGGATGGAAGGCGTGGACGGCGATCGAGCGAGAGACGCGAACGAAGTACGGGTTTGGGAAGATGAGTGACGTGCGCGTGTCGGGGAGGTTGGAGGACAGCACGGAGAGCTTCCTGTTCGCGGAGACGTTCAAGTACTTCTACCTTTTGTTCAAGGACGAGCAGATCCTGGACCTGATGCACCAGGTGCTGAACACGGAAGCACACCCCTTTTCTGTATATCCTCTTTGTTAAACAACTTCAACATGTTCAACAAACAGGCGTATATGCAGTCATTCGCCGAGTCCACGTCCGTGTCGTCGTCGTATTCCTCGTCGAAGAACGAGTCCCCGATCAGGAACTTCTTCTCACTTTCATAGGGTCGGAGAACGTTTAGTGTACATACTAAATCACTATCCACTATAAGAACGGCGCCCGAATTGTCGAGCTCGCCTCCGTAGTTCGGGGCCGAAAAGATGGTCAGCATTCCATAGTCCGCGAAGAACTCGTACCCGTCGTCCATCACCTGGTGCGCTCGACAGATCAGGTCGAGATCGAACTTCTCCAAAAAGTCCGTTACCACCTCCTCCGCGAACGTGTAGCTCACGCCCCGCTCGTTCGGGCACCAATCCACCTCCTGCCCTCGCTTCGGGTCGGACCAGAGAAGATCGCACACAAGTCCTACTCCTCATGCTCCCACTCCACACCTACCCTCATCCGGAATCTCGCAGGGCCTCTCTATGGAGGCCAGGTCCTCGAGCGAGGTGATCTCGGGGGAGAGACCGCCGTGCATGCACAGAATGCGTCCTCCGACCAGCGCGCTCAGCGGGAGATACTTGAAACACTCCGCGAAGCGAAGGTACAGGAGAGGGCTGTATCTGCGCGTGCACTCGTCGCAGAAGCCGTACAGCTGGTTCATCGCATCCGACTCGTGGTTCCCGCGCAGGAGGTATATGTTGTTGGGGTACTTCACTTTGTACGCGAAGAGAAGACACAGTATCTCTATGCTGTTGTCTCCCCTGTCCACGTAGTCTCTACACGTCACTGCGACCCAAAGCGGAAACCCTAGGAAGAGATAGTCCGATTCTGGAGGGAAACCGTTCCTGCCGAACATCCTCAGGAGGTCGAAGTACTGCCCGTGAACGTCTCCTACGGAATCAAGGGAGAGAGGCGCGCACAACCACATATCCGAATCGGGGCGTTCAAGTTCAGCAATACGGGCTGATTTGCGAATATATGTTGTGCTGCGTCTATCAAAAGCATAATCTGCTCCTCTGGGAGATTGACCTCCACTCCGGGCCCAGAGTACTGCACTTTCAGCAGCTCTTCAATTATGCCATCCACATTCAGTGTTGCCTGTGCCATCATTGCAGAAAGGCGGACTATGTGATACTCTGAACAGTTACAAAAGAACGGAACGGAATACAAAAGAGGGAAGAAACGAAAGAGAAGAAAAGAATAGACCGCTGTTTAGGTGGCAAAAGAAATATGGGAAAGTCTGAAAAATGCGAATGACCAAAATCGACTGGTTCGAGCCGTCCTGCGGAAATCCCACCGATTTCGCGACGCCATTCGTTCCGAAATAGATTCCGCTTTTGGCATTCTTCGCCCAGTCCTCCACCGCCTTTCAACCCTCCAATTTGATTCATCTTGCGCAAAAGGGTCGGAGAAGGAGGGCGGGAGAAACGCATTGGGGTTTGTAACAATCGCACACAGAGGGAGAGTTTTCGCTTTCCACTCCTTTTCCTGTTTAACACATGCCATTTCTCTTTCACCACATGCATAGGATGGTGTGTTGGGTATGAAAGGCTATTGTCGTCGATTCATGCTACACACGTCTTCTCTTTCTCTTCTCAACTCACACGCACCTTTCCACTCCTGTTAACCCCCGCAGGAACGCGTTCCACAATTTGGGACTTTTTCTCTCCAAATCGAAACACAGATAAGGAACTCTTTCCAAGTCCTAACAAACCCTTTCGGAATGAACAGTCAGCGAACATTCCTTCCATCCGGTATCAAGTCCTGTTTCATCATCAACAGACAGCTGAGTGGGGAAACTGCGCCTCCGATGAAGAGTAGGCTTGAACGACGAAAACGCAAAGGAAGAAGACATTTGCGACAAGATTCTGTTCTACATTCCAAACGATGCGCCTCTGACCGAGCAGGTCCGCGATTCAAATATAGTGGAGGCAATGATCGAGTTCACCAAGTCGTTTGAGAGCGACACGGTCGTGCAGGCTGTCCACACGGAGCAACACTCGTAATCCAAGCCCTTTTCCCTGTTTACGCATAGCTACCACTTTTGCAAATGGGAGGAAGACACCTGGTTCGTGGTGGTGCTTGAGCGGGATGCGTACCTCGATGTTTTGTTTGTCTGGCTCTCCTGATGGCATAGCGCAACGGAAAGAAGCACACCGTGTCTTTCTCCACGAACACGGTGTCCACCGTTATGAAGGGACTCCACGATATGTATGTGACCTTCTTTGACCCGATCGAGCCTACTCTCTACAGTTTTCACTCTGGCAATGCGTGACGCGATAGAGAAGACGGAGGACGGCACGATGATCGCGAAGGAGGTTGTGAATCTCAAGCTGAAGCTGCGCAAGCTGAAGTACACCGAGGCGTGCATCCAGAGCGGGGAGATGAACAACCCCGGCAACGACGAGGAGCGTCTCGCCACTCTCACCCAACTCCAAGAGAAGCTCCACCAGCTGGAGGAACAGTCTCCGCTGCCCACCGTGCGCGACTGCCTCTTCCGCGTGCTGCGCAAGTGCCTCCTCTGCCACAACTGGGAGCACCTCCACTGTCTCTGCGTACCTCCCCCCACTCCCCCTCATTTTCAGGCTCTCGACGGTTTCATCCTCTTCGTGAGCGAGCCGTCGATCTGCTGCGACATCCACACGCTCATGTCGCAGCTGTACGTGCAGTTCCCGGCGATCCGGTACGCGTGCTTCCTCTATAACGACTTCTTCGTATGCGTTGTGTGCTGCGTGCGAAGTAGATTTGGTCGGACCTGCCGATAGAGAGTCAGGTCATCATTCGCGAGTTCATGCGGATTAATCAGGGTAGCGGAATCATTGTGGGGTGAGGGATAGACATTCATCCCGGCGACGGCGATCACGACTTGTTCTTGACGGACACGGTTCGGGTGTTGTGTTGGCGTGAGGTGTAGTTGAACCAGTACATGTCCGATTTGACGTTGGAGGTGGATTCCGAGAAGGCGGGAGATGTTTCTGTGGTGGAGGGGAATGATTTGAAGATGGAGGGAAATGTCTCTGAGAAGGCGGGAGAAACGCCTCGCACCCCATTCCGCCTCATGCGCTATCACGTACATATCACGACACACCATAACATGCAGGTGGGCGGAGTCACTATCGTGCTGCTGATGGACTCGGAGTTCGGCAAGGAGACGCTGGAGTTCACCAAGTTCATCGGCTCCTTCAAGGAGCGTTTCAGCGAGAAGTGCCGTGCGCTGAACAAGAGTCTGGCGACCAAGCAGAAACTGAAGTGGGGGAGTGTGGTGCGGGTGAGGTGTAGTCAGTCGAATGCGCGGAACGGGTTTGTGTACTTCCTCTATGACAAGAAGAACAAGACGCTCACCACCAACATTAATGTTCATTCCGAATTGGTCGGTCTGATTCGTGCTGTTTAGGGAATAGAGAAGCGCGCAGATCCTGTTGCCGATTACGCCAGCGGCTATGATCATGGCATTGCCGACATACAATGTGGTCCCACTGAATCACGTCTACGAGAAGCTGAAGAGGTAGAGGGTGTGATATTTACCTCAAATCGTAGTTCAGAGGGTTTCGTTGAGACTGCGGAGAAGGTTACCGATTTGGACTGGGTATACGGGTGCAAGCAGCACGATTCGATTCTCTTCGTGCTCGTATCCACCACCGCGCGCTCTTCCTTGGAAGAACTTCTTTGTAGGCGAGGGAAGCGATGGTGATGCGTAGTGACCGTCCACAAGATGGTGAACGACCAGTTTGGATATGCTTTTACAATCGTTTAAGAACGGAGTGTGCCTGTTTGTTTCATTCGATTGCTTCTCTTTTGGCCCCGCCTCGAATCCCATGTTCGGACGAAGAAAGAGAGACGACAACGCGCTGTCGTTGGGCGCTATGGAGTATGGACGGAGTTTTCCGAATGATGGAACAGAAAGCTTGGAAGTCGGCTACAGAAGCTGCTGTCGAAGTCTGGGAAGAAGGTGGACAAGGAGCTGACCTCCATTCTGAAGCAGTTTGCCGAGATTCTCGTTCACGGAGAGAAGATCAGTGACGCCTATTTCGAGTAGGATTGCTTCATCAGCGTGACGGCTAGCTTCTTCCTGGAGGAGAAGCTGCTGGGAGATATCATTTCCATTATCTACCAGGACCGATCGAATGCGACCAAAGTGCAAGTGATCCAAACGATCAGCATTCTCGTTCAGAACATCCGGAATGAGAAGGCGCTCTGTCGTTCCTTCCTTTTTTCTTCACTCTGTAGTCTTTATTCTGTCTAACAATCACATCAACTCGATCATCACAGCTCCCCTGGACTTCCATGACGAGGATATTGTCTCTCAGTACATCTCGTTTATGAAGATGCTCTCCCTGACGATCAACGAGCGGACCATTCGCTTCTTCCACAACGAGGTACTGCATCGCCTCCGTTCTAACGTAGAAAAACAAGGAGAACCCGTTCCCTCTCTTCTCCATTTGCTCCAAGTTCTTCGACCACCCCGAAGGCATGGTTCGCATCGCCATTCGCACCATCACGTTCAATTGTCTCCGCGGTTTGGCTCTTCGCGAACCCTCACGCGTAGTCAAGGACGACCACTGCTTTCAGTTTATGAGTCAGCCCGAGCCGCAACGCTACTTCCGCCAGCTCGTCTACTACATCATTTCGCTGATCATCACCATGAACAACCTGTGCAAAGACAAGTGGTTATGCAGTGAGTGGATGACAGCTAGCAACTACAAGGACGCGTACTCGCTCGCACAGACCGTCTGCGACGGGTTTTACATTCTTCACGACCTGATGAATTGCGGCGTGCCGTGCGTGACGACGTGTCTCCAGAACACGCTCACTCACAGTCTGTTGGAGAATGTCTGCTTCCCCGCGATTCTGAATCAGATCCACCGCATCTCTCCCATCTCAACACAGGTGCATTCTTCCATGAAAGATAACGTGCAGTACACCATCACCCACCAGATTTCGTTCTTCGTCCTCTCCATGATGCTCATCATCTTCCCATCCATATCCTTTCCCTATCCACTTCAACTCCTTCACCAACACAGCCCCATTCTCACCGTCATCGAGTCCTTCTTCCTCCAGAGCGTTGATCGCCTCCCCCAATCTCCCCCAGTTTCCCAGTCCTCGTCCCCCGCAAGCACCACTCAAACCATCATGGTGGGCTTGGAGGCGAAGCCCATCCCGCTGGTGTTCGTGAAGGTACGTGCAGTGGTCATGCTGTCACATAGTCCGCGAAGAACCACGCGTGGCAGGTGGTCAACTCGCAGGTCAACCGGGTTCAGAGCACGAAGGACGTGACGCGCATCGAGGAGAGCGCGCTGGAGACGCCCTCGTCGTGCCAGCCGCAGGACGGCGCGTGTGGCGACTATCACGCGAGTGTGCTGTACGCGCTGCTGCTGGAGCTGACGGACGTTGCGACGGCTGTGGTGCATGATGGGTAGCTGAACGCGCAGGGACAGTTGCTGTACTGCGTGCACTGTCTGACGAAGGCGTGCGAGACGGAGTCGTTCTGTGACTGCATGACGCAACTCCGACGGGACCTGGTGGTCGAGGTCACTCGTTTGCTCTCGTCCTCCTCCTGCTCGCCGCACCTCCTCCAGCGCTGCCTCCTCTTCCTCCTCTCGCTGCAGCGCTTCGGCCTGTCCGCGGACGAGCTAGCTTCTCTTCTTCGTTCCCTCCTTCTCGAACGCGTCTCCTCCCTCCACTCTCTCCTCGCCTCGCAGCCCGACGCGCTCGCCGCCAACCTTTCCGCCATTTCCACGCTCCTCTTCGTTCTCCGCAAGTTCCAGCCCTTCTTCTCCTCCACGCCCTCCCAAGGCGCTCACCAGAAGAGCCCCTTCGAGCTGAACCCGCAGGTGGAAATCATTCGCGTGTTCGCCGTGCGGGGCGACGCGGCGGTGAAGAACTCGCTGCGCGCGGAGGACGTGGAAACGATGGGCGTGTACGACGTCAATGCGGAGGGCGTGGAGAAAACGACCCTTCTACGCTGCCAGATTCACAGCGCGCTCTTCGTCGTCTTCTCCTCTCCACCTCACACGTAGTCCATCCTGGTTGTTCTCCACGCACTCTTGCCCTTCGCGCGAGACACCACGCAACAGTGCTTCCAGACCTTGTGCGCGCTACTCCCCTCTCAGCCCATCCGTGTTGGCGAGTACGTGAAGCTGAATCCCTCGCTTCAGTACATCGCCTGCAACGTCATGCTCTCCGCGGCGACAAAAATACCCCCGAATTCGGGAGAGCTGGAGGCGTTGCAGCAGCGTCTCGGAAACCGGCTGTACAACCTGCCGTGCTACTTCTTCATCGGCGAGTCGCAGTGCGGGGTGGTGGAGATTGCCCGCGGGAACCTGTCGGTGGGTTGTGTGCGCGTGCTGGTGAAACTCCACGACGTGCGGGAGATTGCGATTGCGAAGGAGAGTAACCGCACGCTGACGATTACGGTGATAATTGGTTCGTTGCTGTGACGCAAAGGTGCAGTCGAGGGAGGATCGCGTGTTCTGCGTGAACAAGCAGATGCGAATGGAGGAGGTGGACCGGATGATAGACAGGCGATATTCGATCGAGTCGAGGCTCTTCTTGCGCTTCGTGTCTGCATCCGTGTGCAACAACACGTATGTGAAGCTGACGAACCAACGCGACCTGTACTATAAAGCGAAGAGAGCCGAAGTGCTGCAAACGCTAGACCAACTGTCGAGCAGTTTTTCTGTGTAACGGCTGTTTCTTGGACACAAATCGAAATGATTGTGCAACTGTATATCGGCTCTGAGCTGAATCCGCTGGACATCTCGAACTGTGCAACGGTGCGGGATATCAAGATCCAGATATCGAAAACGGTGAGAGGTGCGCGGTTGCTCCTGATTCATTAGTATTCGCTCCCGGTGAATGACCAGAAGCTGACTTTTCGCGAAACGGAGTTGAACAATGACGCGCTCGTAGTGATTCGTGTACTCTGCGATGAACTAGATTTCTTCACTGAATCTGCATGAAAACGACATCATTGTCGTCTTGCTGAAATCGGATCGTTGGAGTCCGGAGTGACCCTTGACGAATAGAGCAAATGCTGGAGTATCAGCGTCTTCTTCTGGAGACGCCCGTGGAGAGGTACAACGAACTCTATAACCAGGACCCCACATTCAAAGAAGCCGTTTTCCTGGTTTGGTGGTGTGAAGAGTAGATACGCGCTCTCTCACCCGCTCTCGAACCATTCATACGTGAAAACAATATCGATAGAATGACAAGGTGAGTGCTATTCCACGGATTCACCCGTAGACTCGTCCTTGAATCTATGCTGCGTGGATATGATAGATACGATCGGGACCACGAGGTGGAGTTCAGCAGAATCCTTGAGGGATAGGAGCTTCCAGACCAAGTGAATGAAATGGAGGTGGAGTCCCCCGAAATGCAGCAGAAGATTCTCGACGTAGTTCTCGTGACATGCGTCAACTCTAGCAAATCCAGAGGCGCAACATCGGCATTACGAACAGCGTTCAGTACAACAGGGCGCGGAATCATATATACGTGGTGACAACGATCAACGGAGTATGACATGTGAGTTCTGTGTTATGCAGGTGCAAGTGAACTTTGTGGTGGACACCGGAGCGCAAGAGACGTGCATCGATTTGAGCACAGCGCAAGCCACTTCTGTCGCCCGTGTGCTGGACACGGAGGTGGCGACGGAAGTGAGAGGAATCGGCAAGAACACGACAGTGGGATACATCAACGCGTTCGACATTTGCATCGAGGGAGAGTACTTCGCCACACACAGTCAGGGTGCGTGTCGCCTCCTCTTTTGAAGTGTAGTGATGCCGCAGGATGAGTTCGCCGGCGTGTGTCTCCTGGGGTTGGACTTCTTGAAGATGTACAAGGGAGTGATTGATCTGGTGAACGACACCTTGACGCTGGAGATTAACGGCAAGAAGGTGACAACGAAACTGATCGAGGATTCTGTTTGCTGTCTCTCGAGGGCTTCATTCCGTAGACAATCAAGCCTTTGGATAAGATTTGATGCAGTTGGTCATGGGTTGCGTTGTGTTTGTTGGAGAGCGCGTGTGCTTCCACAGTACCGAGGTTTTCCCTATCCCACCCATCCCACGTTTTCCGCAGGCATGTCTTTCTCCACACTGCAGATTTGGTTTCAGGGACGTTTATCGTATTCATTTTGCTTTCGTGTGTGAGATTGCATTCATTTGGTGATGCGCAGAGATAACTGTTTCTGGAATGAGTGAGAAGGGATACACATACGTAAAAGGGAATTATGTTTGTGCCAAATCACTCTCGTTATGACTAGAACCGTAATCGAAACGATGGAGCGGGATATAAGGGCAAACCTGCCTATTCTCGCAAGCCGCGCGATTCGAGAGTGCCAACGTCGAGTCCGTTTGTGTCTGACGCAACGGAAAGAAAGAAGAGTTGTGGTGGTGAGCGGTTTCTGATGGTTAGATATTCACTATTCGTTTGACGAGTTGCTGAGTTGCTATGCGCCCAACGATATTGATGAGCGTCTAAAGGGTTTTCAGAACGTGGGCGCGTGAGAAGGGGCTGATTTGCAGATTAACGAGACTCCCATCAAACCATGGTGCTTGCAACCCATGACGACGGATGAAGTGTTTCATATTGAATAGATTGAGAGATAGATAAACAAGGCATGGTCGCGTACTCTTCCGCGTCCTCGTCGCGAAAACACGAATAGTGACGATAAGAAGAAGGCGGCGGATCGCGAGAAGAAGGTGGAGGAGGTGAAGAAGGAGGAAGAGAAGAAGGGCAGAATGGATGTGATGGACAAGATCGAGGAAGAGGAGGAGGGTGTTGAGGAGAAGAAAGAGGAGGAGGTGAAGAAGGAGGAAGAGGAGGAGATTGATGAGGAGGAGACGAAGGCTGAAGAAAAGAAGGAAGAGAAGGAAGAAAAGAAAGAACAGAAGGAAGCCAAGATGGAAGAGAAGGTTGAAGAAAAGGTTGAAGAGAAGGAAGAGAAGAAGGAAGAGGAGAAGAAGGAAGAGGAGAAGAAGGAAGAGAAGGCTGAAGAAAAGAAGGAAGAAAAGAAGACACAAAAAGACATCCATGACCTCATTATGGAGCACTTAAACTCCCCCCAGGGCAAGGCGTTCCTTGAAAAGGTTCTGGAGGAAGGGCGTCTTTCCTTGGAGCGTCGTATCAAGCGCTTCGAGCAGCAAGCCAAGAAGGAGCAGCAAATCCTCTCCAACGCGCGCCACCGCCACGC
>ERZ780157.3277-NODE-3277-length-13764-cov-2.694507_pt1 | contig 13764 bp, 10 predicted proteins | sample MGYA00511169_ERZ780157 | MGnify/ENA primary metagenome ERZ780157 (study PRJEB29588, sample SAMEA1965149) | human gut metagenome | biome: human gut; feature: human-associated habitat; material: faeces | place: Denmark | collected 2008/2010 ... | reverse complement strand
TGATGTCCCAGGCAGATTGCAAAAATCGGTGTATCGGATTCATACAGCTTGCGGATCTCTGCAATGATCTCCTTGCACTCTTTCGGGTCTCCCGGTCCGTTGCTCAGCATGATACCGTCCGGGTTCGCCGCCAGAATCTCCTCCGCAGAAGTATGTGCCGGGTATACCGTCACCTCACAGCCTCTCTCTCGTAAGGACTGGGCAATATTGCGCTTCGCTCCAAGGTCAAGAAGCGCCACTTTTTTCGTCTCAGGGGCATTTCCCTGCTTTTTTAATACTCGTTTTTCCGTACAGGTAACTTTATCTACCACGTTGCCTGTCGTGTATGCTTTTAATTTAGGAATGATTTCTTCTATATTATAGTTCTCATTCGTCGTGATCATACCGTTCATCGTTCCCTTCTCACGAAGGATCTTGGTAAGCGCACGCGTATCAATTCCGGCAATTCCCGGAATATCGTATTTTGCGAGAAAATCCTGAATCGTCCCCTCGCACCGGAAATTGCTCGGCATTCTGGACAGTTCCCTCACAATATACCCGTCCGGCCACGGCCGTCCCGACTCCATATCCGGCGTGATTCCGTAATTTCCAATCAGCGGATAGGTCATCACAACTGCCTGTCCCGCATAGGACGGATCGGTCAGAACCTCCAGATAACCGGTCATCGATGTGTTAAACACGATCTCACTGATGACCTCTCTGGTGGAACCAATGCTGGTTCCTGTAAATACATTCCCATCTTCGAGTATCAAAAAAGCTTTCATTCGTCTCCCTGTCCTTTCACTTTTTTCCCAAAAAAAAAAACGTTTCCGTTTTTCTTCTTTTTTCCAGAACGCACATGCACACGGTGTGTGATGCATCGTCTTCGTGCCATTATGGGCAGTGCTATGCCTTTTTCCTAAATTGTAAAAAGTTTATCATATCATAGGATATTTTTCAACCTTTTTCCGGAACCAAATAATGTATAATTTTTACACTGTGATGTATAAAAATTATACATTATTGCCAAACAGATTCCTAGTCCTCTCTTATACGGATCAGAATACAGCCTGCCAGCAGCATAGGCAACGTTAAGGCAGAAAGCTGTGGCAGCCATTCCACGATGCCTTTACCGGTTCCATCTGAGGCTGTCGTTTGAACAATCCCTGTCATACAAAAAGCTGCACATATCATCAATGCGTTCATTTTCGTTTTTACAATAAAAGAAATGAGCAGAACTGCAGCCGTCAGAAAAACTATATACAGAAGCATTCCTAATATTTCTTCTCGCACAAGACTCCATATCGATATCACCGTCTGCGTCCCTTGTTCAGAAATCACCAGAAGCATCTGTCCTCCGGTTCCATATCGTGCTGTTCCAAGCAGAAATAATATGCCTGCCGCACTGCCAACACATACGACACTCACCAGTACACGTACAAAAAATCGTTCCAGATACAACCATTCCTTTTTTATTGGCAGGATGTATAGTCTGTAACAAGTTGCATATTCAAATTCATTCGCCCACGCATCAAAATGCAGCAAAATAATCAAAACTGTAAAAATCAAAAATAATACACTGTTTCCAGAAAAAGCCTCTTTCCATAACCATGCAGCCTGAGGCACAACCGGACAGACCGGTTCCTCTGTTCCGCTCTGCTGATATGCTTTATGTAACAGCATACGTGCTCTCCAATCAGCAACACTCCCTCTGAATATGCCCGTATACTCCACTTCCTCTCCCAGTTCCTCAATCGCTATTAAATTTTCGTCTTCCTCCAGCACCGTCCTGCGAATTCCATTCTCATCCCAAGCCTGTTCCCAATAATAACGCAACCGAATATTGGTCTGTTCGTACTGTTTCCATGCATTTAGCAATAAACTGGCATGTGCAAATTTTTCTGCACTATTGTCCCCCCATAGTTCCATGCACTGCCTCTGATACTCAGATTCCCAGATCGTAATATCTTTTGCATTTTCTTCCAGTTCTTCCAACACTGTCTGCGCATAATTCTCATACTGTGTAACATAGTAAAGTCTATATGCAAAAACAACCGCCAGCACTCCCACAATCCAGACCAGGTAATTTTTCCGGCTAAAGAAAAGCCGTATTTCATTTTGCAAAAATGCTTTCATTTCTTATCTGCTCCATACAAATTTTTGTAAAATTCTTCAAGATTTTCAAACCTGTCGGAAAGATCATCAAGCTTTCCATCAAAACAAACCATGCCATCGTCAATAGCAACGATTCGATCTGCAATCTTTTCCACTTCCGAAAGTTGATGGGAAGAGATCAAAACAGCACTCCCCCTCTGACGAATCTCCTCGATTTCCCGTCGCAGCCGAAAAACTGCTTCCGGGTCAAGGCCATTGGTGGGCTCGTCCAGAATTACCAGTTTGGGTTGATCCACAATCGCTATTGCCAGATTCAGCCGCATTTTCATTCCCATGGAATAGGTTCCGGTGCGATCCAAAAGTCTGTCCCCCAGATCTGTGAAAACGGCAAGTTCCTCCACCCGCTCTTTGGGCACCTTTCTGGCTGTTGCTGCCATCCGCAGATTCTGTATACCGCTTAATTCAGGATAAAGAGCGGGGACTTCCATGGCAATTCCAATCTGTTTTAATGCTTCTAAGCGGTTGCTTTTGATGTCATTCCCACAGATTCTGATTCTCCCTCTATCTGTCCTATATAATCCACTGATGCATTTTATTGTAGTCGATTTTCCGCTCCCATTTGGTCCTAAAAGTCCTACAATCTCCTGTTCGTCCACGGAAAAACTTAATCCCTTCAGAATCTTTTTTCTTTTCTTAGACTTTTCAATATCTTCAACCTGTAAAACCTTCATTCCGCTCTCCCCTATATTCTGTCTTTTTTCCCGGATACAGTACACGTTATTATCATAATCAAAATACAACTGAATGTTAGTTCCAATACCGCATACAGCCATGTGATCCGTTCTGATCCCAGCGTCACATTCCAGCAGGATCCAATCGCAAACGGATTATATGGTTTTCCCCAGCCTGTCAGCTGACTGTATCCTGTAAGCACGGTTGCTGCTGCCACCACGGCAATCCCGCCCTGTGAATGCTGTATCAGCACTCGAATCCCGCTTCCAAGCATCGCAAAAAACAAAACTTTTAAAGCTGCAAGTATACACATATATAGTAGGAAACGATATAACGGAAGTGATCCCAACGGATAAGTTGTATACAGCATGACTCCTCTTCCTCCGTCTGTATACTTATAATCCGCATACATGCGGGCTAACCCCTCATAGGAGTAATCTTCCAGATGCTCGTATGAATAAAACCTCTTATAGGTTTTAACATCCACAAACATATGGCTGTCAATCCCATCAAAGCCGCATCGCATTCCCCAATATAAAAACCACACACCTATTCCAATCGCACACACAACTCCTGCCGCCACAAAAAAAGAGGTCACATAATGCCTGTACTTCTTCCACTCACTGTATGGCTGCACTGTCATAAATTCATACCTGTGGTCATTTTTTCCTTCCATAATGTAGCCAAAAGAAAATAACAGGATGCAAATATCTAATATCGTAAGTACATACGCATTTTCACAAAATAGAGTCTCTAAAAAAGCATAGGGCGATCCCGAGTCCAATCCCAGACTTTTTTTATCATAATCATTTAATAAATGTTCCAGACGGCTCATATTATTTTCATACGCTGCAACAGAAGCTTCCATCAGTTCGGACGATACATATGGATTCGCAGTCATAGAAGAAATGTCAAACGGAAGGTCATAAAGTCCCAGCTGCCTGCCCCATTTCTGAAACATATCTGCACAACGTACTTCAACAGGGCTGCATCCACGCTCTGGATAAACAAACATCTGGTATGATACAATACTGCATATCACCCCATATGCCTTATATTCCTTCTGGAACTGCTGTGACTCTGTCCCGCCCACCTCAAGCAATGCAATAAGTTCCTGTAATTCTTCTATTCTCCATTTACGAAATTGTATTGCATTTGTATTAAATTTTCGCCGTTTTGCATCTCCTGCATCTCTGCGCGCAGTAGCAAGCTCCGATTCTAACAGCTGCCGATGCATCACAAGTTCATATTGCAGTTCCCGCTTTATATAGTTCGTGTCCTGACTGGATGTAATCGATCTTTGCAGTTCCACCGTAGCTTTTAATCCAAAAAGCAGAACAACCAACAGAAAAATATAGGCTGCCTTATTTCTAAGAATCGATACTATCTCATATTTCAACATACTTTTCTCCGTCTTTATCATAAAGGTAAGGTGTGCTGCCACACCTTACCTTTATGATACTTGAAGTTTCTCACATTTTTAATTTCATAAATGGAAACTTTTCCGACATTTATGCAGGTTTTTCAAAACCTTGCATTTTCCCTATGTCCGTTTTATACTGTTTGTAGTTTCATATAAAGGAGCTATTTTCTATGAGTGTACAACATGCCGGTTCTATTATTAGACAGGCCCGCCTTAATGCGGGTCTAACCCAGGAACAATTATCCGATGGAGTCTGTTCTACCCTCTCTCTGTCCCGCATTGAGAACGGCTCTGCCGGTGTCAGCCCTGCCACTTTTCAGACTTTAATGGCACATGCTGGTATCTTTTGTGAAGCTTATCCTACTTTCTCGACGCGCGCAGACTTTGACTGCTTTTACGCCTTGAAGGAAGTACGCTTTTATCTGGATTCCTGGCAACTCACGCCCGCCTGCCAGTTATTGGATCACATTGAAATGCTGAATTGGGCAGACAATAAATTTTACTATCAGGAATGGCTTCTGCTTCACTGCAAGCTGCAATTACGTTCTGGTCAGGCAAATCACGCCCATACTTATGAGCTGGTTCGCTTTGCTTTAAAAATCACAAGATCTGATATCGACAATGCAGCAATCCATTCTCTGTTTTTGTCTTCTGTCGAAATAGAACTATTTATATATCTTGCGCAGGAAGCACTGTACCTTGGTGATACAGCTACTGCTCATCATGTCTGCCAGCAGATTTCTTCCTATCTCTCTGCCCGTTCGCTTTCTTTTCTTGAACGGGATCGTTTACTTGCGGAAAATGCGGTGGTATATACCAAATATCTGCTGACTGTCTGTGACTATAAGTCTGCACTTGAACTGTCGGACTTCTACCGCCATCAAATGATTTTAAATCTTGACGACGGACTTATACATGAACTGACGTTTTTAACCGCACTCGGATACTATTATATGGGACAACAGGATCGTTTTCTGACCTTATTTAAAACTGCCTTTTTCTCTGCCCATTCCATTAACAGCTGTTATGCCACCATCTGTAGAAATTATGTTTCCAACCACCTTTCTACCACTTTGGCTGAAGACTTAAACATATTTTCCGATATTCCGCTTATATCGTTTTCCCCCAAGGTTCCTAGGGATGTCTCTTCTATGGGAGATGGCACCTATGACTTTTTTTCTCACAAGGTTTTCACGCTGGGTGGCCTGATCCGCTCTCTACGCAAAGAGCAAAAATTATCTCAATCGGCGCTTTGTCGGGGATTATGCAGCAAATCCAAGCTTTCAAAAATCGAAAACGAAACACAGCAGCCTGATATCATTCTTGCTCAGACTTTGCTCCAGCGCCTAGGTATTTCGGATCTTGTTTTTACATTTTACGGGAGTGAAAAAGAGAACAAACTGCAGGAACTCCAGCTTCGTTTAGCGAAAACTCGTATGAATCACAAAACCTTACAGCTTGATCTTGTAAAAAAAATGGAGATGCTATGCAACTCCAAAGATATCTGCTATTTACAATTTGCTGCTTACAAATCAGCCATCTGTGAATCCGACAATGATCAAAAATTAAAAGGGTTAAAAAATGCTCTTTTCATGACTTTGCCCGGCTTTCAATTTGATAAAATTCTTGACTATCGATTATCGTGGATAGAACTTACCATTTTAAACAATATCTGCCGCACTTATGCAACTATAAATCCTACACATGGCATTTACTGTTTTTATAAGCTTCTGGAATATACCAGCCATGTTCCGTTGGATGTTCTCGAGAAAAAGCGTTCCTTCCCCGTAACCTTGGGAATGCTTATAAGATTTCTTTATACAGAAAATCGTCTTTCGGAAATCGTTGCGTTAGTCCCGCTTTTTCCGATGCTATAAGTTCAATGTATTTTACAGGGAACATTTTTTCACACTACTGTCAGGCATTAGGATCACTTGGTCTCACAAATTCCGCAAAGGAATTTGCACACTATGCCTATTACAATGCCCTCCTTATGGAGGACATCTACAATGCATCCGGTCTGAAAAATGATCTGAAAAAAAATTACAATATTTCTTTACTATAAAATTTCAATATTCTCTTCTGAGAACCAGCAGGGCACAAGAAAATAGCAAAAGTGGAAACAATTTTGTTTCCACTTTCGTAAAATCACTTCAAATATTTCTCCCACAGATCGCTGTCCGTCCGGTACGCTTCCAGTTCCTCCATCGTCCACTGCGTGGAATCCCAGCCGTGCATAATCAGTCCTTCATCGTAATAATGATAGGTAAGATTCACATAAATATCATTTTTGCAGAGGACATAGTTGCTGTAATATCTTCCCTCCAGAATCTCCCCGTCCATCGTCTGTCCCGCCATCCGGGCGGTAAATGCGGGTGCATCGTTGAAAGAATCCGACTTCTCGCAGATTTTTTCATAATAAGCCTCCGCAAACGTATCATCCGAACGCAGCACATCCTCAACCTCATATCGCTCTGCCGTGGCAAGATTGATGACTCTTGTGCGCAGGTCACAAAACTCTCCCCACATGCTTCCATTAAAATAGTGATCCTGAAATGCCACGCACAGAATCTCATCGCTCATATACGTGATCTCATAGTCCACATAGCATGCCAGATACGGGTAGTCTTCATCCAGATACAAATATTCTTCCTGCGGCTCCGGATACATGGTATCAAACTGCGCACAGGCGGCATTCCGCAGAATCTCATTTACTCCGGTCGCATCTCTTCCATCCGCATAGGTAATAACCGGATACGAAACATCGTACTCCTCAAATCCGTCTTTCCGCTGATTCGGGACCTCGATATGCTGTGCGGTAACCGTATAGGAAAGCTGATCTGCCACATAAATGTCATCCTGTGTGACAAAAAAGTCCTTTCCCAGAGAATCCGCCAGTTCTAATACCTCACGTTCCTCCCCGGTGTCTTCTACCTCCGTATCGTCCTCCGTATAGCTGCCATCTGCCCCGTCTCTGTACGCCTCCGCAGACGACTCATTCCACGTCAACGTATCCTGCACGGTACGGTTGACCGCGTGAAAAAGAATGAACGCCGGCACGGTCACAAGCAGCACGGCACAACCTATGATCGCCAGCACAACCCACAGCAGAGCACGGCTCTTTTTGGGAGGTGCTGTCTGCTGACCGTAACTCTCTCCGTACCCCTGTCCATATCCTGTGTTCTGATAGGACTGCTGACCGTAACTCTGTCCGTAGCCCATATTCTGATTCTGCTGCTGGCCGTAGCCCTGTCCATACCCCGTGTTCTGATATTGCTGCTGACCATAGTCCTGTCCGTATCCTGTGTTCTGATTCCGGTACGCCTGCGGCTCCGGCGTAGGCTGCTGCCCTGTCACAGACGACTGCCCCGGCGCGGTCTGCTGTCCTGTCACAGACGACTGCTCCGGCGCACCCGCTGTCGCTGTATACTGCATCCACTTCTCTGGAATCTTTATCTCTTCTCTTGCAATACTGCGCCCGACAGTCGCGAACTCCTCCATCTCGCGCAGCACTTCCGCCTCCAGTCCCCGATGCTGGAAATTCAGCCCTGCGTAGAGAAGCGTGACCGCACCCGCCGCATCGATCGCACCGACGGCGCACATCTGGTCATTATCATCAAACGCTCCAAATAAAAAGAGCTTATTTTTACATGATTCCACCCATAGATGGTCTTCATCTGCATAGCGTTTGAAATCCTCTATCTCTTTTGGATTCGCCACATACGGCTGCTCCATCCTGCTGTATGTCTCCATCACCAGCGCCGCCGCCGGTCGGAGTTCATACGCATACAACTGTCTGATTTTCATTTTACCGCCACTCCTCATTTTCTTCTTTCTCTTTTATACTATCATACCTGGCAGCTTCCCGCCACGACTTTTCTCACCTGTTTCTGACACGCACCGGCGCACTCAAACGGTATGCTAAAAATCCCCTCTCCGCCGGCAATCCGGCAAAGAGGGGATCTGTCCTAACCTGACTTCTTAATTGCGTTCATGTAAGATGGATTACATAATCTTGCGGAACAGCTCTTTTAAATCCTCCACCGATGCATCCTTCGGGTTGCCCGGTGCGCAGGCATCCGCATGCGCGGACTCTGCAAGGAAATCAAGATCTGACTCTTTGATAGCTTCCAGTTTTGACGGAATTCCCACATCCTCGGAGAGCTTTCTGACTGCTGCAACAGCGGCTTTCCGGTACTCTTCCTGCGACATGGCATCCACACCTTCTACGCCCATCGCCCGTGCAATCTCACGGTACTTCTCGCCTGTGCAGTCTGCATTGTACTCCATCACAATCGGGAGCATCATCGCACATGCAACGCCGTGCGGCGTATCATAAACCGCACCTAATGTATGTGCCATGGAGTGGGCAATTCCAAGACCGACATTGGAAAATCCCATACCTGCGATATACTGTCCGAGTGCCATACCCTCGCGCCCTTCCGGCGTGTTTGCCACCGCGCCGCGCAGAGATTTTGAAATAATCTCGATGGCCTTTAAATGGAACATATCTGTCATCTCCCATGCCGCCTTCGTCGTGTAACCCTCGATGGCATGTGTCAGCGCATCCATTCCGGTCGATGCCGTCAGTCCCTTCGGCATGGAGGACATCATTTCCGGATCTACCACAGCAATGATCGGCATATCATGCGGATCTACGCATACAAACTTTCTCTTTCTCTCAACATCCGTGATAACATAGTTGATCGTAACCTCTGCAGCGGTACCTGCGGTTGTCGGCACAGCAATGATCGGCACACACGGCTTCCTGGTCGGCGCAACGCCCTCCAGGCTTCTGACGTCCTCAAATTCCGGATTTGCGATGATAATGCCGATCGCTTTTGCCGTATCCATAGAAGATCCGCCGCCGATTGCAATGATATAGTCCGCTCCGGATTTTTTGAACGCAGCCACACCGGTCTGCACGTTCTCAATCGTAGGATTTGCCTTGATGTTGGAATAAATCTCGTAGGAAAGCCCTGCCTGATCCAGCAGATCCGTTACCTTTGTGGATACCTGAAACTTAATCAGATCCGGGTCTGAGCAGACAAATGCTTTTTTGTAGTCGTGCGCTTTCGCCTCATTCACGATCTCCGCAATCGCTCCCGCCCCATGATAGGATGTCTGATTCAACATAATTCTGTTTGCCATTTTTTGTTCCCCTTTCCCATACATAATGATCTTTGATCGTATTTTAACAACACAATGTACAAAAGGGAAGTGACAGAATCCAGGAAGTGTAACTATTTATCACAATTTCTATTTCAAAATCCTCTATTATCAATACAATATTTCTAATTGTTCAAACAACTCGCTTATTTTCTCGGGCATCGCCTTCACCATAAGTTCTGCTAAGCGCTCCGGCGGCATCTTCGTCCCCTCCGTCACCCATTTCACTGTCATATACACGGAACTCTGGCAGTACATCTCGAGTAAAAATCCAATCTCCTCATCGGGCATTTTCCCTGTTTTCTGTCGGATCAGATCCTCGTAAAACGCCAGAATCAGCCTGAAATCATGATCTTTGAGATTATTCTGATCCGCAGACTTAAAACCGGCGGAAAAAAAGACCCGCTCTTCCCGAATGTAGATAAATTTTTTCACGAGACTCTCATAAATATTTTTCCCGCTCCCCATATGCTCAAAAGACTTGTGAAGCAAAATATCAAAATACCAGTTGATCAGATCGTACTTGTCAATAAAATTGCGATAAAATGTCTGCCTTGTAACGCCGCACAATTCCGTCAGCTGTGTCACGGTAATGTTATCGACCGGTGTCGTCTTCATGCATTCCTTCATCGCCTCCGCCAGACGGTATTTTGTGCGGGTTCCCTTTGTCGTCGTATCCACCTTCCGTCTCCTTCCGCTTCGCGTCCTGCGCTTCTTTGTCCGGTTAAATGCCTGCTCTTTTGCTACAGTTCCTGTCCATCGTCCGTTTCCGTATTTTCGTCCCCCACCGGATCAGGCATCTCATATCCGCCCGTGATTCCCTCCTGTGTGATATGATATACGGTAATTCCCGTCACTACCGCCACTGCGAAGGCGATGGTTACCGCAGTAAGCCAAAGCACCACCCGGGCGCTTACCTTCTTTTTCGGATAAGTGATCTCCGGCTTTGTGCGCCGCGGCTGCGCCACCGGCACACCACCGCCCTGCGCGGATGTACTGCCGCTTCCCCCGATATTTCCCATGTATCCCTGGGTCATCGGAACCGACCAGATTCTTCTCTCCAACGGCACGTACATTCCCGCCGGTGCCCCCTGAATCAGCGTAAATCCCGTGTGGTAAAAATAATTCGCTGCTGACGGCGCAGCCTGCACCGTCACTCGCCCGCACTGCAATCGGGATGCCGCAAAGTTGCACATCCGGTCCACCAGATTGCTGCCGATCCGTCTTCTAAAATACTGCGGTCTTACATACAGCGCTGTGATATGTCCGACATTCTGCATGGCACTGACGCCGCACATCTGCCCGTTTTCAAATGCGCCCCATAAAAACAGCCTTCCCGCCAGCATCTCCTGTGAAAGATTGGGCAGATTCATATAGTCATAATACTGCTGCACCTCCGCCGCATTTCTTGTATACGGACGCACACACTGCTCATAGACCTCATGCGCCGTCTGCACCGCCCACTGTATCTCATTTCCGTATAATAATCGAATCTCCATCTGTATCTGCTCCTCTTTCACAATGCCCGATCCATAGAACTCTTCCATCACATTTTAACTCATTCTACCATGAATCTGAAAATTCAACAATATCCGGGATACCGGCAGCTGCACAGGAAGCATCGCATCCTCTGGAGTGAAAAACCGCGCGAGTCCGTTTCCGGCTCTGCGCGGTTTCGTTTCATCCTATAGTATATGGTAAGCTTGCTTCTAACGCGTCTACTATTCCTCTTCTTCCTCCGGCTCGTCTTTTGCCCAGCCGTACGCATACTTGACTGCCTTATTCCAGCCCTTGCGTTTTGCCTTGCGCTCTTCCTCCTCCATCTCCGGGGTAAAGATGCGGTCGATCTTCTGGTTGTTGACCACGTCCTCCTTATCCTTCCAGTATCCGACTGCCAGACCTGCCAGATAAGCGGCTCCCATTGCAGTCGTCTCAACGCACTGCGGACGCTTCACCGGCGCATTGATCATATCCGCCTGAAACTGCATCAGGAAATTATTCGCACTTGCACCGCCGTCGACTTTCAGGGACTTTAAATCAATGCCGGCATCTGCACGCATCGCATCGATGACGTCGCACACCTGCAGTGCAATCGATTCGAGCGTCGCGCGGATAATGTGGTTCTTGTTCGTTCCTCTCGTCAATCCCACGATCGTGCCTCTCGCATACTGATCCCAGTGCGGCGCACCGAGTCCCGTAAACGCCGGAACCACATAGCAGCCGTGTGTTCCGTGAACCTTCTTCGCCATATATTCCGAATCCATGGAAGAATCAATCATCTTCATGTTGTCGCGCAGCCACTGAATCGCAGCGCCCGCCACAAAGATGGAACCTTCCAATGCGTAATTCACCTTTCCGTCGAGTCCCCACGCAATCGTAGTGACCAGGCCGTTCTTGGAAAATACCGGCTTCTCTCCGGTATTCATTAAGAGGAAACATCCGGTACCGTAGGTATTCTTCGCCTCGCCCTCGTGGAAACAGGTCTGTCCGAAAAGCGCCGCCTGCTGGTCGCCTGCAGCTCCCGCAATCGGGATCGCATCTCCTAAAAACGAAGGATCTGTGTAGCCGTAGACTTCGCTGGACGGACGCGGCGTCGGCAGCATGCACTCCGGAATCTCCAGCTCCTCCAGGATCTCCTTGTCCCAGCACAGATCGTTGATGTTGAACAGCATCGTACGGGATGCGTTGGAATAATCGGTCACATGCACCGCACCCTTGGTGAACTTCCAGATCAGCCAGGTTTCCACCGTTCCGAACAGCAGCTTGCCCTGCTCTGCAAGCTCTCTCGCACCCTCAACATTATCGAGAATCCACTTGATCTTCGTCGCAGAAAAATACGCGTCAATGATCAGTCCCGTCTTCTGACGGTATGTCTCCTCGAGCCCCTTCGCCTTCAATGCATCCGCAATGTCCGAAGTTCTGCGGCACTGCCACACGATCGCATTGTAGACCGGTTCTCCAGTCTCCTTGTTCCAGACAATCGCCGTCTCACGCTGATTGGTGATACCGATCGCCGCAATATCCGCCGCCGTCACCGTCCGGATGCCAAAGGTGGGGATGGCTGTCTCCTCCAGCGCCGCGTCGAAGGCGATGTTGGCGGAGATGCACAGCTTGCGGCGGATGTCGTCGCCGTCGATGTCGGCGGAGGGGTCCGCCTCGGCGTAGCCCAGGTCCTGGGCCTCCTTCAGAATAGCGGGGAAGTCCACCGGAGCCTTGTGCATGGCGTCCATGATAAAATTGGTGGTGCCGTTCATAATACCGCCCACGGCGCACACCGTATCCAGCCGCTTCACGCGCTCCAAATTCGTCAGCCAGGGTATGCCGCCGCCCACGGCGGCGGTGCAGCGCAGGGCCGCGCCCTTCTCCCGGGCCAGTGCCGTGAGCTCCGTGTAATAGGCGGCGATCAGCGCCTTGTTGGCCGTGACCACATTCTTGCCCTGCGCCAGCGCGGCGGAGACATATTCATAGGCCGGGTGCAGCCCGCCCATGACCTCCACCACCGTGTCGATTTCCGGGTCATTGAGGATGTCATCGGCGTTGAAGGTGACCACCTCCTCCGGCAGGCCCTCTTTGGGACTGCGGAGCAGCACACGCTTCACATTCAGGTCATCGCGCGGCGCGCACAGCGCCCACACGCCGCCGCCTACCACGCCAAAGCCCAGCAGACCGATATGCATCATAGTCGTTACCTCCTTGGGTCGTCCCGCCTGCGCGGGCGTCATTTTGGCCCCATTGTACCCGCCGGAGCGCTGCCTGTCAAGCCGGAAAAAGCCCGCAGACAACGGCCTGCGGGCCTTTTTCATCCGATAAGCTTTTCGATCTCCGGCTGGGAGACAAAACCGATGGACTTGTTCACCAGCTGGCCGTTCTTGAACACCAGCAGCATGGGGATGCTCTCCACGCCGTAGGCCGCGGCCAGGGACATATTCTCGTCCACATCCACCTTGGCCACAACGGCCTTACCGTCATACCGGTCCGCCAACTGCTCCATCACAGGGCCCAGCATTTTGCAGGGGCCGCACCACGTTGCAAAAAAGTCGATCATGGCGGGCTTCGTCCCATTCTTTACCGTATTGAATTCCTGTTCGTTCAGGTGCTTCAGTTCCATACTGCCGCCTCCTTATAGCGTTAGCATTTCCGCCGCGGCAGCTTTCATGCGCCGCAGCCTTTTATTGTCCTTACTTTACCACATTCTGCCGTGCATACTTATTGCAAATGCAACAATGCAAAATTTTGCACCGGCATTGCTTTTGTCCCGCGGGTCTGCTACACTAAAGGCTGAATAAAGCACACCGGGGGCCGGTGAACGCACCGGCCCCCTATCTGAAAAGCGGCGGCATCAGACC
>ERZ780157.3274-NODE-3274-length-13776-cov-3.424094_pt1 | contig 13776 bp, 20 predicted proteins | sample MGYA00511169_ERZ780157 | MGnify/ENA primary metagenome ERZ780157 (study PRJEB29588, sample SAMEA1965149) | human gut metagenome | biome: human gut; feature: human-associated habitat; material: faeces | place: Denmark | collected 2008/2010 ... | reverse complement strand
CGGCACCGGCAGTCGAGCCTCGCCGACCACTACGACCAGAAGAAGGACATCAACGGGAAGATCATGCGGATCCGCGAGGCGGAGCTGGACGGCATGTACAAGGGAGCGTGGAGACTTCCTTTGTGCGAGACACAGGAGGCGCCGTATACGAACCCGTTCGGGTTCTCGGTGCAGCAGCTGCTGGAGAGAGAGGAGAGGGAGTACCAGAAGAGCCAGTCTCCGTCGTACAAGCGTGACAAGGAGATTATGGAGAAGTTCGCGAAGAGGAGAAAGATGAAGAAGAAGGGGGGTGCGTGATGCGCGTGGCTTGTTGCACAAACAGCGAAATAGAAATAACATACCACAGCATACAAGCAAACATCCTTAACAATCACACTTCTTCTTGTCATTCTGCTGAGGAGCAGCAATAACGAACGAGTCCGCCTTCTCCGCAGCGGGAGCGCCCTTAGGAAGTCTGTGACCAATCGCCTCGAAGATCTCGCGCACGTTCAGCGCCATCTTCGCGGAGGTTTCCATAAACAGCAGGTTGTTCTCAGCGGCGTACTCCTCCGCCTCGTCGCGAGGAATCTGGCGGTTCTCCTCCAAATCGCACTTGTTGCCAGCCAGCGCGATCACGACGTTGGGGTCTCCTCTTCTCTGGAGCTCCTTCACCCAAGACTTGGCGCCGTTGAAGGATTCCTACCATTCAGGATTCAAACACGCCATTACGCGGCTCGTGATATCGTACACGACGACGGCAGCCGCAGCACCTCTGTAGTACATGGGAGCCAAGCTTCTGTAACGCTCTACCGATGAAACGCACTCTCCAGTGTTTACCCTGACCAGCGGTATCCCAAATCTCGAATTTGATAGTAACATTATCGACGTTCACGTTCTGAGTCAAGAACGCAGCTACGTGGTCAGGAAAACACACATGAACACGTACCACCAATAGTGGGCTCCTGGAAGGGGAAGAACTCGTCTCTGACAAATCGAACAACCAGACATGACTTTCCGACAGCCGTATCTCCCAGAAGAACAAGCTTGTAGTGAAGGACTGAATCAGCCATTCTTTGCAATATCTAGTGGCGATTAGCATCATCGAACGGCAGGAAACAAAACAACACTCCTCTTACATGTATACACTATCAATCTGTATCGATTCGTGCATTCATGATGGTACGACAGAGAGGGTTGCATAGCATTCCACGATAGTTCCGCTGTAATCCATACTATAGGACTGATTCCACTGGATTCCGACGTGCATTGATTTGGCGATCCTCTCTCTTGAATCCATCCAAAAATGAGAGGCAATGATACCGTTTTGGATTGCTGGGCGGGTGAAGGGAGTTGAGTCGACATGCGATCTCGAAGTGAGAAAAGGGGGAACTGAGTAACGGAGTATCGTATGAAGCAGTGGCTAGGATCGCTTCGTCCTTGGTGTGAGGCGGGCGCGATTCGGGAATGAGGGGCGGAAGTGGAATGGAAGTGACGAAGACAGGCGAAGCTGGACTGTTTCGATCCATGGCAGGGGGTAGAGTGGGATCATTCGCCGTGCTTATGATGTGTTCGGTGGGTGTCAAATGGAGAGTGACGAAGAACGTTATTCGCGAAGAGAGGGTGAGAATTGTTGACTATGGGAGATCGAATGCTCTAGAAAAGTGGTTGATTGGAATCGGTCAATGCTTCGGCGTTGGCAAAAGTTCTCTATAGGGTGGAAAGAGAAGAATGAGAGAAGCTTATAATGCGTGTCTACAGGCCTGACGATAGTAGAATTCGCGCGTTCTCCAAAAACGAAGAAGTCTTGGCAGAAATGGAGGGTGTTTTCGCAGATGACAAGGAGTTTCGCTCATTTGCTCCTTTGACCTGGACGAGATTTCATAATTTCTTTCATTTTGGTTTTGATTTGTTTTGAGAATGAGTTGTTCCGATTGTTCTATGAAGTGTGAGTGCGCGAAGGAGTGTCAGTGTGGTGATCATTGCGAATGCGTGAAGGAGTGCAAGTGCTGTGAGAACTGCAAGTGTGGTGATCATTGCGAATGTGGCGACAAGTGCGAGTGTTCTAAGGAATGCAAGTGCGGAGATAACTGCCAATGCACGAAGGATCACAAGTGCTGTGAGGAGTGTACCTGTGGTGACAAGTGCGAGTGCGTAAAGGATTGCCAGTGCTGTGAGAACTGCAAGTGCGGAGATAACTGCCAATGCACGAAGGATCACAAGTGCTGCGAGGAGTGCAAGTGTGGAGACAACTGCAAGTGTGGCGATCATTGTGAATGCGTGAAGGAGTGCAAGTGCTGCGAGAACTGCAAGTGTGGCGACAACTGCAAGTGCTGCGAGGAGTGCAAGTGTGGTGATAACTGCCAATGCACGAAGGATCACAAGTGCTGCGAGGAGTGCACCTGCGGCAACAACTGCAAGTGCTCCAAGAACTGCCAGTGTTAAATTACCCGTACTATCATCTTTTTGTTCCAAATCCCCTCCCCTTCCCTCATTCTTATCATTACACAGTTTGAAGATAACAATGAGTGGAAGTACTACTACTCGTACTCTCATCACAGACAGAGTTGACAGAAAAGAGACTCATGGGAGAGCGAAAACAGTGGAGAAAGGATCATCCGGTTGGGTTCTCCGTGGATTTCTCGTCACTCCCTCTAACAATCAGGCACACCCCATTGATTTGCCCGATGGCTCAACTGATTTGAAAACATGGAAGTGCGTCATCCCGGGAAAGAAAGGAGTATGGATTCTGTCTTTTATTGACTCCCTAGACAATATGGGAGGACGGCAAGTACCAATGCATGCTGTACTTCCCAGACAACTACCCTGCGCTGCCACCAAAATGTGTCTACACCACTCCCATCTCACACGTAGGCGTTTTTAAACCTGTTCTCTTTCATCCCAATGTGTATCCCTCTGGCACCGTTTGCTTGAGCATTCTGAACCCGAACAAGAAGGAGTTTGGATGGAGACCCTCGATTTCCGTAAAGGAGATCCTTCTCGGGATTCAACATCTCCTCGAATCACCCAATTGGGACGATCCGGCTCAGGCAGAACCGGTGATGGTGCTTTGTGTATCGTCTCGCTCACACTTAGGTGTACAGGGACTCGCCAAAGAAGTACGAAGACAGAGTACGGGCGTTCGTCGCGGAGTATAACAGAACCTCGGGCGGAAAGACGTGATTGTGTCGTATTGCAGTAGTGTTTTCTCTCATTTCGCCACATTACTCCCGATGACCGGCGCTCCACACAGAATCAAACACTCTAAGGGAAAGAAGTCAAAGAACGCACTAGCGAGTCATGGATTCGTTTACGCCTCAAAGAATACTAGCATAACGGTCTATCCCACACAATCATAATCCTTTGCATCCGTGTTTTTTAGACATTCCTTCTTGAATTGGACATACATACAATGGACAGCGTCGTCAGTAGTTCTGTTAACGGCTTCTTCAGCAAGATGTGCGATGACGTGACTCTTTCGTGTATGGACTGATGGGTAGCTCAAGTCATTCAGACTCGGGGTTTGGGCGAAGTACCTGGGTATGCTCGCTGCACTTTTGATGTTCTTCGGCAGTTTTAGCTTCCGTGCTGGTTTTTTGCTTGGTCTCCTGAATATCCTTATCGCTCTTTTCCTTTGCGTGCTGGAATTTGTTTCTTGCTTTAAGTGCTTCGCCCAGGCCAAGACGATTGATGAGAAGCTCACTCCTCTGAAGACTCCTCTCTACAAGGGCATCATCTACCTCGTTGCCGGTATCATTTACTGGAAGGGTGGCTGGCTGCCTGCTATTATTGCTCTCATTTGTGGTGTCTTCTACATCCTGGGCAACTTCCTCGATAAGAAGTCTAACGAGTCCAAGGCTCCTATGGTATAAATATTCCTGCTCAGGCTTTGTTCAACAAACGCCAGACTCGGAAAACTCTGATAACGCCTTGATCACCACTTGCACCATATCGAAAAAGGTAGAGACGCCTAGCCTCAGCGTCTTTTCGTCCACAGCACGGAAATGACTAGGCGTGATTCCTCATGACTCTTCCGCCCACACAATGAACCGATTCGCCGCCGTTTCAAATGACTTCTCGATCTTGTCCTCCATAAGCTCCGGATCCACCTCTAGTGCCTTCTTCGCGATTTCCGCATACTCCGCCTTGGGAAGTGTAATCGTGATATCACTACAACTCAGCAGAGGACACAATGCACAACCACGTCGAAGGGAAGGACATTCAACCCAATTCTGTCCCAACAAACACATGCAAAGTGCTATTTTATACCATATCTTGCTTGTCTCTTTCCTCTTTCATCTTCATCAACTCAATTCCGTGCTTGTCCTCCTCCTTCAGCTTCTTGATCGTCTTCTTCATATTCCTCTCCTTGTCGCTCCTTCTACACGACTACTCGTCACTCCCTCCCATCACTCTCACGTAGTAGAACGCCGAGAACACGATGAACGCCAGCATGATCCACAAAAACACGTTGTTCTTGAACACCCACGACACGTACCGCAAGTACTCGATCTGCACGCCGAAAATGCGTTTCGTTAAGACACCGTCGAACACCACGCAAGGATATCGATCACCTCGGAGCGCGCCGCGTAGTCGCCAAAGGCCTTCGAGCAGAACTGAAGGAGCGGCAGCACCACCATCAGAATCAGCCTACGCCTCAGCACACGTCAGCACACTCACCCTCCGTTGAACACCAGAGAGGTGATCAGCGTGTCGTGCGGCTCCATCTCGTGGACGTTCATCATGAAGATGCGCAGACCGAAGCTGAAGGCGCCGTTGATGGTGCAGAACATGAAGTACAGCGCGAACACGAGGAGCTATGAGTGAACTCCACCCCGCGCGGCTACGAGGATGGACGCCAGCATGGGCAGGTAGTCGTTGAGGCTGATGAACATGGAGTTCAGGAAGGGCGTGACGGCTCTCCCCGTGAACTGGATGGGGAACACGTAGAGAGCCAGCTGCACCAGCCACAGCAGCGACGCGATGATGCTCAGGATGCCCAGAATCAGCTTCGCCACGGGCAGGAGGGGGTTGTTCTCCTTGTAGTTCATGTGCTCCGCGCGCAGCTTCAAGTAGTCCTCGTCCAGCTCCTTGCACGCGGCGCGGTATTCCGCCGTGGCCGCCTTGGCTTCCTTCTTCAGGCGACGCTTCTCCTTCCAGCCGTAGTTGCCGTTCTTCGCGCTCTACGCCGTCAGGAGAAGGAGAAAGGCTCACGTCCATCATCTGGGTGATGGATTCGCCCTGCGCAATCAATGCCTGGATGCGGGTGCCGATCTTCTGCTTCTCCTCGTTGAAGCGCTCCTTCGGCATGTACGTCGGACGGTTGATGAATCCGCTACGCGTGAGGGACGAATGGCACTGCCAACTAGATGAGCTTGTAGGGAAGACCGATCACGCCAACGCCGGCAAACACGACGAAGAACAACCACCCCAGGACGCAGAACAGGGCAATCAGACGAACCATGACGGACACATCAAGCGAAAGCACGTCGGACTGGCCTTGAATGCTGTCCGCTACGGTCATTTCGTCCACAGACAACTCGGAGCGATTATAGAGGGCGAAAGGCTCTTCAACTAGGAATGAGGGCGGAGTGCGTGGTGTACCGATGAAAGTGGGCATGTCTCCGTCCCCGATCACAAACGTGTTGTCGGGCGTGATGGTGTAGGACACGATGTCGACATCGGCCTTGCGAATGAGGAAGCAGAAGATGAAGGAGAGGGCGGCAACGACGATCACCGTTCCGAACGTGTAGGAGCAGGCACTCTGCATTCTCTTCTCCAGAGGAGGCTGCTCAATATCCACCGTCTCGTAGAAGAACACGGTGAAGGGCAGCACGATACAGAGCAGAACGACAATCAGAACGAAGATCGTGTACCAAATCGTCGTGAAGGGAATTCTGCTGCAGGACTCCACACCAACGCCACAGCTGGCAGACCCTCCGGCGTTCGCAACATCCAGCGGGAAGAAACAGATCGCAGTAATCGCCACTGTGATGCAGGCCATCTATACGGTCAATCCAGTAGAACGAAAAGGCAACGAATGCAATCTTTCCCATGTAGTACCCCTTAGAGAAGTCATCGGACAGGTAGTACGCTATTAACCTCCATCCGATGATGATTATGAAAATGGGAAAGAGAATTAATAGAATCAGCAATGTAATATCCATAGCTTCTTTTGTATGCCAAGATCGGCTTGAATTGACACGAAATAGAGTGTGGCCGAAAACGGCTATGGATTCGGAAGTACTCTTTTCGCATTGATCCCTCATTGTTGCTGTTGCACTCCCTTCTGAATGGGCTGATGGAGTGCAAGAGGTGGGTGCAGTGGTGGGTGCAATCGACCTGCATCCAGTGATGAGAGTCGTCTGACTTCTCCACGGTCATTTCAACGTGTTTAATGCTTCCTCCTCGCAAATGCAACAGAATGGAACAGTCATCCCCTCCTCCCCCCAATTCTGAATCCACGGTTTCAAATGCTTGTGCCCCGTTCAGGCATATGCTTTGTCTCCGGTCATCGTTTCGAGGCCCTCTCTTCTATTCCACCCTTCAGAGATGTACCCGAACGATTCTGCTTGCTTATTCCCGTAGTTGAACCCGCCTTTCGCCGTTGTAGCCTTTTGGAGAAGCGAAACATGTCAAACGAAAAGAAAATGAAAATGGATGAACAGAACCGTAGAAGTGGAATTGTGTCGTCATGAGTAGCGGTTACCGAAGAGGAATTGCACAGCCAGCAGTTTATTCGCAACAAGGCCTTTTTCGGGGAAGAAGGACAGAAGCGAATTGAAGATGCAAACATCACCGTCGTGGGCTTGGGAGGTGTGGGTAGTCACGCGGCGCATATGCTTGCCCGCGCGGGTGTGGGCCACTTTACCTTTGTCGACTTCGACATGGTCACGGTGTCCTCTCTGAATCGTCACTCCGTCGCCACGCGGAAGGATATTGGACGTCCCAAGGTGGAGGTGATGAAGGAGCACATTCTGGACTTCAATCCCACGGTGGACATCCGCGCGTTCAACACCATGATGTCGAAGGAGAATCTCCCCCAGCTCTTGGACAACCATCCTGACTTCGTTGTGGACTGCATCGACGACTACAGCACCAAGACCGACCTCCTCGAGTACTGCATTCGCAACAACCTCGAGGTGATCTCCAGCATGGGCAGCGGCTGTCGCTCGAACACCACCTCTCTCCTCATCACCAACATCACAGACGTGAAGTGTACGCAACGACGGCGCGTCTAAGCAGTAGACGATCCCTTGGCCGCGAAGATCCGCTATCACCTGAAGAAGCGCGGAATTGACTTCGACGCCGCCTCGTGCGTCAACCCCGTCACGAACGCCGACCCCATGAAGAAGATGGTGGCGAACACGAGCACGGGCGTGTTCATCCCGTGCGTGTCCTCGTACGAGCGTCCCGTCGTGAAGATCATGTCGTACGACGAGAGCGCCTCGGCGAAGGTGGTGGTATGATTTGACCTTTACGCGTAGTCCTCGGAAGACAGCGTGATGCGCAGCGCCTCGTCCGCGAGCTCGGAGTCCACGGACAGCGGCAGCAGCAACATGCGCTATCGCTGCATCCCCGTCTACGGTGAGCGCTGAGGGTGAGGGTGACTCGCAGGCTGCGTCCCGGCGGCGTACGGCAACACGATCTGCTCGTACATCCTGCACTCGCGGGCGAAGAAGACCTTCCGTCCCAGCACGACGGTGCCGCTGAACCAGGACATCATCGTGAAGATGTTCAACCGTCTGGTGACGAAGGAGAAGCTGGTCTTCAAGAACACCGAGTGAGGGGTTGGGAGTGGTGTTGACCGTAGTGTCCCGATCGACCGATTCGATCTCTACTACTTGCTGCAGAGCATCTTCAAGCAGAAGAGCATCTTCAGTGGCTGCGCGCTGGCGGGCAACAAGCTGGAGTTCACGCGATGGGACACTAACATGCCTCCGACGCTGGACAACCTGATTCTGGGAACGGTGGAGGAGTGCGCTCAGCATGAGAAGGAGGGGTTGGAGGGAATGCAGGAGAGGGAGCGGAACCGGATCCAGGAGTTCTTGGACTCGCAGATGATCGTCGAGGGAAGGAATGGCGTGTATTACTGAGGAGCATTTCAGTGTTTTGTTGGAACAAACAAGCACATCCGTATCTGTTTCTGCACGCATCAACGAAGGACAGGGAAACGGGTTTGAAGCGGGCGGAACGCTGCTTCATCCGTTCATTGTATCTGGGGATTCTCTCCTCCAAATCCACCAGATCTTTGCATAGAAACCGCTTCGTGTGCATCGGATAGATCGGAATCCTCTTCTTGCGAGACCAGGAGAGAATGGCACCGACCTTCTCTCGGCTGCAAGTACTCCGGGTTCCCAACGCTTTGCCGCGGTAGTTGCAGTCAAGCCAACATCGATCCACCTGGATGCCTCTCTTCATCAGCTCTTCCATGACGATGTGGTGAAAAGCCACAAGCCTCTCCATCGAGAAGTGGAATACGTAGTTCACTTCGCTGTGCTTCTTCATCCACCCCTTCCCGCGAAGAGCAGCGATTTCTCGATGCTGCGCTAGCAGCCATTGCAGCGGCAAGTGGGGAATGATGGATTGGTGCCAAATGCGCATTGTTTGAGATGATCCCCTCATGTGTATCCTATTGAAATCCTATTGAAATTCGCTGGAAATTCGATAGGAGTTTTGCAAAACAAACACACCACTTTTCGTCAAAGTCGTATTCCTTCAACAGAGCAATGACTTCCCCCTGATTGGAGTTCTCGATCTTACTCGCTTGAAACAGGAGTCGCTTGCTCTCCACGATATCCCCCAACTCGTGGTAGCACTGCGCCATATCCACGTACACTGCCACCTCCAGATCGCACTTCGCTTTCACCTTCTCGTAGAAGCGAATCGCCTCCTTGTATTTCTTTTGTGATTTGTATAGCTTCGCTTGAAGCAGCAGCAACTAGGGCTTAGAACGAACGATTTCACTCACGCTGGGATGCTCCCCATCGATGGACAGTCCCTTGGACAGGAGTCGCTGCGCCGTTCCCTTGTCTCCCAGCTGGATCCACGCTTGAACAAGACGACTGTACGCATTCGTGCAGTGAGGGAAGAGGGTAATTGCGTTCATGTAGTGCGCAATAGCCGTTTTGTAGTCCTTTTGGAAAACGTAGCAATCGCCCAATCCCAGCCACACGCGGTAGTCGCCATCATCACTGCGTAGTGCGCTTCGGAAGGATTCAAAGGCGGTTTTCACATCCCCTCGTTGTAGATACTCCTCACCGCGCAGATACTGTCCGTACACGTACTCAGGATGATCATTGCACAATTCCGTCAGAATCTGAAGCGCAGCCTCCTTCTGCTTCAGCACGAGACGGTTGCACTCCACCACTCTCGTCTATACATCATTTGGGGATAGGAAAGCCACTTCACGACAATGCGGTTCGTTCTGCTTCGTTTTCGCCACCAACGACTCCAGATCCGCCTCCTTCTTCAGCACAAACAAGACACTGCTAAACCGGTCGATTCCGTCCTGCCACCACGGAAGGAGGTACTGCAATGCAGAGTAATCTGTGTACGCTTTGATGTATTGTGAGGTGTCGTGGTGGTACAAGAACTGGTAGTAGAACGAGAGAGGAGAGGGAAACGAAGAAGGAGCGTTATGGCGCTGGACGGCAGAATCGGCGACTCCAAGGGTGTGAACGGAGGATAGCATACCGGATTGCTTGTCTACTGCTTCCGACTCCTCCACATCTACGTGTCAAGGAAACACACAGTATCTACACACTCCCAAGCGATGCAACATGACTCGAACAGAGAGGAGAGTGGGGTCCTTCTCGTAACTCTCCAGGTACACTCGCTTTGCCATGTCCTTTTGGCGGAGCTTCATATACACATCTCCCAAGAACTTCAAAAAGGGAGCGGTTCTACACGCTTCATCCTACTCTTCATGAATGGATCCAGCAGTACATCAATGTGTTCAATGGAAGTCAACGCTTCCTGGTACTTTCCCAAGTGTGTGAAACAGCGCGCCTTCAAAACCCTAATCCTGAGATAGAAACAGTATAGTATTACAGTGCTTCTGTAGAGGAGCATTCCTCCAGACAGAGACAGCATCGGTAATACAACTGCTTCTTGTATAGCGCCTTTGCAATCCACAATAGCCACTTTTCATCGTGGTCGTTGTTATAGTTCTCTTCGGCGAGGATCAGGACTAGGAGTGACGGAACGGGGGAACGCACACCGTCATCGTACAATTCATACTCGAGTAAATCCAAAAACTGCGTTTCCATTCCTCGCGAAAGACAGTAATGCACCCCATTGCGTTTGAATCTTGTCAAGAGGAATACAGGAACATCATCCGCTCTTTTCCTGAAGAGTATGTGAATTGCTACGTCCTGGGATCTCGTGGTTCGTTCGCTTCTCCTTTCTCATCGTAGAGCCGATATGTATTGTAGAATCGGTCAAGAACGAGGTCGATGCGATTTCCAAGAAGATCCAGATCGTTCATGAAGGGGATTCGCGTTCTTCTCCCGAAGATGATATCTGCTTGAAGCGCATCGAGTTCTATGGAGCGATAGTGTCTGTTTCTCCTTCGGGAAAGTACTGCCTGTTTTTGAGCCGAAGTGATTGTGGAAGCCAACGGATGGCCGTTGTGGATTGTGACTCGATGGTACAATTGAGCGAGTTCACATTTTCAAGCGATTATCCCGTGTTCAATGTGGGGAACCCCTTTTCCTTCTTTTCTTGGGACGAAACGACATGCTCCATTCTGTAGATACCAAAGGTGGTGGATAAGCAGTAGATACAGCGCCTTTGACGTGGATAAGACCGATTTGGGCTACTATACGCAACAGTACACGTGGACTTCTGGAAAGCGTCAGTTTCACTCCCACATCTACAAGTATGACTATCGTAGCAACGATGTGCTCCGAATTCCGAATTGCCTTCCCGGATACTCCTTTGGACAAGCGGTGTGGAACGACTCTTTCTCTTTCTACTGTATCGGGTGGAAAGAGGAACCCTATCACGATCCCTTCAATGCGTGCTCCACTCTTCCTTCTTCCCTCTTTCTCTTCTCCTTTGACACGTCTTCCATGCTCCAGATCGACACCACTGTTTCCGCACCGGCGAATCATCATTCCTAGTTCAATCCCCAATTCATTCGCAAGAACCCCTTTCAGGACCAGCTCGTCTTGCTGGGTCCGCGTCGGGACATCCTCACGCACAACTCCTCCATGCAGATATGGTCGCTCGCGACGCACACGCAACACCCCCTACTCCTCATCGACCACCAGAAACAGCCCATTGGGGCCTATACGGGCGTATTTGTCGCGAACGTACCCGCAAACCCCTTCCCGGACGACGGAACATATCCTTGCGAAGGAAGCAAAGTGCGCTTAACGCCAGTTTCGTGGTGAACTGCTTCTCAGGTAGCAGACGCGTGTGCTACGTCGTTTCTCTCAACGTGCTCACAATTCCTTTTCCTCTCCGCAACCCCGTTCTCCCTCGTCTTCTCTGCGACACCGACTACCCTTCTGTTGACTTCATCACCTCGTTCCACACCCATTTCGTCTTGCGGGTGAACGGGCCCGACTGTCCGTCCTTCCTCTGCTCCTACGACACTGCGCTGAAGCAGGCTTCTGTCCTCGCCGGCGCCTTCGCCACCGCTCTTCAAACGCCACCGTACGCCTCGCTTCTCTCCTACCGCGTCTTCGCCTCCAAACCGCAGGACGGTTGCGAGTGCGTGTTCTACTACCCCACAACCACGCCCTCTCAGAAGCTTCCTCTGATTGTCAAGCTGCACGGGGGACCCCACAATGTCTTCAATGCCACGTACAACCTCGAAACCTTGTGCTGCATCCAACGCGGGTGAGGGCTGTGGCGTTTGGTCATTTCTAGCTACGCGGTACTGGTGCCGAACTACCACGGCTCCTTCGGCTATGGGGATGCGTTCCTCCACAGTCTCTGCGGTCACATCGGAACTATTGAGGTGTATGATGTCATCGATGCGATTCACACGCTTGTGAGGGAGGAGCCTTGCATCGACTCCACACGCATCTATATCATGGGCAGCAGCTACGGGGGTTTCATTGGCCTTCATTTGCTGGAGAAAGCGCCCACTCTGTTTGCTGTGAGTGGAAGGGAATGAAGTGAGGATTAGGGCGCCATCCTGCGCAATCCCGTGGCCAACACGGTCACCATGATGACGAGTTCGGATATGGCATATTGGATGGCCGTTCTGGCGGGCATCGTTGAATCAGAACATGCGCCCTCAACCACCCGGAAGCAGGTGGTAGACGGATTATTTATGTACTCGGACAAGGATCTTTGCATCGTGAATCAAACCAACCCACACCGATTCTTGGATCAGGTGCGATTGGAGATGGGGCGTAAACAGTAGATTTCGACGCCGATTCGTTTCATTCTCGGTTTACAGGATTGCAGGGTGATAAACCAGCAGACACTGGAGGCCGCTCGCTTCCTTAGGGCCAATCATCAGGATGTGGAGTGGGTCTCCATGGGATTTGTTACCGAATAGAGTTTACTTCAGTCCGAAGGACGACCATTACCTCCGCTCCGCGTTCTCCAACGAATTGACCTGGGCGGTCCAAAGGTCCTTTTTCGTGTGACTTTCTGTGTGTTTGCGAAACAGCTTAAAAGGACAAACTAATACATTGTATCCCATTTCAATCCGGTATGGGTACCGCGAGGCTTCACGATCTTGTCGTAGTTCTTCATAATCTTATCGTACAGGGCAGCATACGTGTTGCGAATATCGATCACATTCTGCGAAATCAGCAGCAGCCTAGCGTTCAGCGCACCCGTCTCCCCTACTCTTTGTTGTCGAAGGAATTCACGCCACTGATGAAATCCGCCACATGCGGGTTGTTCAGACTCTATTCCTCAACAGGAACGCCAGCCGCTACGCTGACGATGTACGATGCTCTCGTGGCGAAGTACTGAATCATATCGGACAGGATCTGGCGAGCCGATTCCAAGGAGTCACTCAGATCACTCACGATCTCGTTCTGCACCTCCACGCCGAACGTGTTGCCGTCTTCCTTGCGAGGCTGGTTCAGCATGATGAAGAATCTGACCATCAACCCCTTCGCGATCACTCACTTTATCGTGATAATGTAGTTGATCATATCCCACAGTTCTTGCTTTATCTGTTCTAGTAGTTTGCAAATCTTCTATGGATTAGGCGTTTGACGGCTAGACGCACTTCATTTGACACAATTGTCGTGGATTCCATATTCACGTCGATGCTTATATCGGAAATGCTAGTGAGAATCTCCTACACGCGTCAGACGACGAAACACCGCGTCTTACCTTCGACAGTTCGTTTAGATGCACCAGCTTCTTCGGCATTTCAACTTGCATAATGTTTTCTGCGTCCACTCTCGTCTTTTCCACCAAGTCGTCGAATTCCTACTCTCACACGCTTCTCCCACTTCCCACTTTTCTAACCTTCTGGTCCATCTGGTCCATTGCGAATGATGACAGGAGCGAACAAACACACGAATAATAGTCACGATTATACCCGTCTTCCTCCTTGTCGCGGCTGTACATCCGCTGAATGGCCTCCAGACGCTTCTTGTTCTCCGCCTCCTTCTTCTTCCGCTCCTCCTCCGCCTTCGCCTTCGCCAGCGAATCCTCCACCTCGATCGTCTTCACGATCACCGGCTTCTCCGGAACGTAGTCCTCCTTCCGCGCAGTGAACCGGTCCATCTTCAGCATCAGACTCTGCTTGACGTGTCCGACGTTGCTCGCGTGTCCGTCGCTCACCGCCGCCTGACGCTCCTTCTCGCGAGCCAG
>ERZ780157.3272-NODE-3272-length-13785-cov-3.413547_pt1 | contig 13785 bp, 21 predicted proteins | sample MGYA00511169_ERZ780157 | MGnify/ENA primary metagenome ERZ780157 (study PRJEB29588, sample SAMEA1965149) | human gut metagenome | biome: human gut; feature: human-associated habitat; material: faeces | place: Denmark | collected 2008/2010 ... | reverse complement strand
CCTGCTTATTCGCCAACCTCTCCTGCGTATTCGCCAACCAGCCCGGCTTACTCCCCAACCAGTCCAGCGTACTCTCCGACGAGCCCGGCGTATTCCCCGACGTCGCCCGCGTACTCGCCAACCTCCCCCGCCTACTCTCCTACTTCTCCCGCCTACTCCCCAACCAGTCCGGCGTACTCCCCCACTTCTCCCGCGTACTCTCCTACCTCCCCTGCCTATTCGCCCACATCACCCGCGTATTCTCCCACTTCACCCGCCTACTCCCCAACCTCTCCCGCGTACTCTCCTACCTCTCCTGCTTACTCTCCTACGAGCCCGGCTTATTCTCCTACTTCTCCGGCGTATTCTCCCACATCGCCCGCGTACTCTCCCACACTCCCAACGGATGTGAAGCGTGACGACCAGGGATCGGCAGAGCACCGACACGAGTAGTACCATGCCGTATTTGTTGAATCACATCCGTCTTTCGTATCCCTCTCACCGCGGTTATGTCCTGGAATCACCTCTCTTCTTTGCGGAGACAATCTGCGACGTAATAATTCTTTTCGTATGTTCAAAGGAATTACTTCTTTTTTCGGAAGACTGATCGGGGGACAGGGAAGCGGAGAGACGCAGGCAGAGCCCCCGAAAGAAGTGGAGAGTACGATTGTGTTTTCCTGGGTGATCGCTGTAGAGAATAGTACGAAAGAGAGCGTACAGAAGGATTCGACGACGATCGTGGCGAAATCCGTGCCTCAGGAGAAAGTGAAGAACAATCTCCCCGAGCTGCCGCCCATCGACACGCTGATTGACTTTGTCAGCGAGCACACAGTCACGTAGTCACAGTTGGACGCACTGACGGGCAGATTCTCCGTGCCGAAGGCTCCCACAGATACATTCATCATGAGACCCATCATACCGTCGGACCGTAATAAGATGCATTCCGGTTTTGCGTGATTCGTGCTGTTTCACAGTGTAGTGCTGAATAAGGGTGACGTGTCCTCAAATTCCTTGTTCATGCGTTTCACTACGGCGAAGAAGACGTTCACAGAGAAAGAACTGGACTATTTCACTCGTTTGGATTACAAGGCGCATCACGGCTTGGGCATCATTCTCGACAAGCCGGGATATCCGGGTGTGGGCACCGCTCGCTACTTCGTGAACCCGAATGACCCGACGACTGCCGAGTGGTCTGTGATCGTGGTCGACAAGTTCCATGGCGAGGGAATCGGCGTTCTCCTGTTCTACTCGATTTGCACGGTGCACGAACTGTGGTGGCCTGATGGGTAGCTTGCCGAAATCAACGGCATCAAGCATCTCACCGCCGTGGTGAATCCGGAGAATCACGGCGTTCTGAACTGGCTGGTCAAGTGCCACTCCTACGAGAAGTACGAGGACCAATCGTTGCTCTCTTGGGGTATTTTCACGATTAGGGTGATGCACGTGATCGATCTTCCGATTCCCTCGGACTTCTTCACGCTGAAGGAAGTCGGGGCGAAGATTCGCGACGCCTTGAGCGGCAAGGGACATATGGACAATGCCGCCCAATTCGCAACCAAGCTGGAGCTGAAGCGTACCGACGAAACGAGCGGAATGAGGAATAGAGTTCTACGACGACTTGGAGGCCAAGGACTCCGACACGGAGGATTTCACCGTGACGTGCAGCAGCTACGACGACGACTCGCGATCGCGTCTGTTCACCTCCAACAACCACCGTTCGGTTTTGGCTGCATCGTGACTTGTAGTGCTGAACGAAATGATGGACGAGATTTCCGTGTCATCGCGCTCGAATTCGATTGACGATTTTGATTTTGACTTGTAAGCATGTACTATTCGCCACGCCCGTTTGTTGAACAAAGCCGACACAACCCTTAAAACAAAGTGGTAATTGCCTCCTTCTGCTTCTCGTTCAGCGACTTGGGCATTACGACTGTGATAGTGATATACAAATCTCCCTTCTGCGAAGGGAACTTATGAACTGGCATGCCTTCTCCCTCGATCTTCAGCACCTCGCCCGGCTTCGTGATGCCCTTCTTGCCGAACTCCACTCTGTGGCCGTCCAGGTGCGTCAGGTGACTCTTCCAGCCAATCAGCGCGTCCTTCAGACTAATGCTGTAGTTCATCTTCAGATCGTTCCCGTCGCGCACGAACACGGAGTGCTTCTTCTGCTGGAGAACAACGATCACGTGACCGGGGTCCAGATCGGGGTGCTGGTTGCCCTCATGCTCGAAGGTGATCTGCTCGCCGTCCTTCATGCCGCGCTCAATATCCACGGTGATCGAGTGCTGCTTCGTCACCAGCTTGTTGCCGTGGCACACGTGGCAGGGCTTGTCGAAGGTCTTGCCCTTGCCGCCGCACTTCTTGCAGGGCTGCTGCACCTGCTGGACGAAGCCGGGAGCAAGCTGAATACGCTGAAGAACCACGCCGCTTCCCTTGCAGACAGGGCAGGTGTGCACATGATCCGGGTCGTCCGCGCCCGTGCCATGGCAGTGCTCGCAGAGCTCCTGGCGGTTGATGTTGAAGGTCATTTCGCGGCCGTTGTACAGATCCTCCAGAGTGACGGGAACCGTAGCCTGCATGTCCTGATTTCTCTGCTTTCCGCCGAAGCCTCCGAAGCCGAATATATCGGCGAAGGGATTGAAGCCCTGCTGAGCTCCCTGCTTCTCTCGCTCCTCCACTCCCTCTTCTCCCTTCACGTCGTACACTCTTCTTTTGTTTTCGTCGGACAAGCAGTCGTAGGCCGCTTGAATGTCAATGAACTTGGTTTTGCACTCCTCAGTCTTACACTTGTCGGGGTGGTACTTCAGACTGAGTTTCCTATATGCTCTCTTGATTTGTGACTCGGAAGCCTTTCTATCCCGTAACCCCTTCTCGACTCGATTACTTATCGACGCCCAGGATTTTGTAGAAATCACGTCCTGCCGTACACAAGCAGAATAGCGCGAGTGAGAAAACAATCAGTCGGCTTATCATTTCCAAAAGAATTTCTGACATGAATGCGTGAAATCCCCCCTTTTTCGACACTATTCCATGACTGCATTTCCGCTTCTTCGTTCTCGTGAAATGGGCGAGATTCAAACAAAGAGGGAGAACGGGACGTGGACACTGACACTGAAGCGTCATCTCTTGTTCCGCTAGTACACTGCATTGTCGTATTCCTCAATTCGGTCCAGCACGGAAGCCTTTCGCTTGTTGGCGAAGTAGTGCGAGGTCACGGGTTGACTCCGTTTCCCAACATCGGACCAGCATACTACGCATCAGAGAAGAGGGAAATGCAGAGTACTCTTCGTTTGGCCATTCCGGAGATCGCTCTTGTCTAATCCCAAACGGACTCTCTTCGGCTCCTTATTCACCTGAATCATCGAGTCATTGAGAAATCGCTTCAGCGGAGAGTCGTTATCGCTGAAGTGGGGTTCAGTCAAATCCTGATTACACCCCAATTCGAGAATTCTACGTGTCATTCTCATGAGCATGAATCCGCTTCTTTATGGACGCAACAAGGGAATCGGGCAACCACGGGTTGGGCAGTTGGAGACTGGCGAGGTCGCACGGCTTCATCTACGAATCATCCTCCTTTGCAAAACCTGCGGCAGAATCCAGCAAGCAAGCCACGAACGCATTGATGCAGGGGAAGGCGGCGTACCACATCTGTCCCCTCGTTTCCACTTCGGTGAGATAGTCTCTCTGGTAGTAGCGCTCCTATCCTTGACAGCAGGACAATGACGCACTCTCCACGTAGTCTGTCTGGCATAGAGCCGGTCAATGCAGTCTCGGATTTGCTTGGCGGTGTCAAGGGTGTTGGTGCTATGGAACACGAGAGTGGGAGTGGGTACGTGTAGAGCACGACCGTTTCTGTGGGGAAGAACATGATTCCAGCCAGCAGGCACTGGAGTGTGGTTGTGATCTCAGAGGTGGTGGTGGAGTGGGTTTCGACAACAACAACGAAGCGGGAGTAGCGCACGCACTCCTCCGCCAGAGCGTTTACGAAGGCTCGGAGTCGCGCTGGGTCGGTCAGCGCGGTCAGATCGGCGAGGAAAAGCGCGGTTTCGATGTCGATGATCATGGAGGCGTTGGCGGTGGAGCGACACACGAAGGAGACGTCGAACTGCATTTGGAGGATTCTACGGGGAAGAGGCAAGGACGGACGTACTGTAACAACTGGCGCTGCTGGAGGAGCGTTTCGTTGACGATGATGGTGGTGGGCGCGGGGTCCTCGCAGGGAGAGGGTTCGGGCTGTTGGAGCGTGTTCTCTTCTTGCAGTGATGGAGTGGACTCGGGCTCACTCATCACGACGTCGTCTTGTAACGAGGTGCGGATCGCCGTGAAGAGTGCGAGAACGCTCTCGGGCAGGATCCGCACGTAGGAGTCATTGTTGGTGATTTCGCAGATGTACTCCGTCATGCGCTCCTCTTCGCCGGTTCGCAGTCCCTCGTAGATGGTCACGATGGCGTGGAGAGCCACGGCGGCTTGGAGCGCGCCGCGCAGAGGCGTGAGCTTTGAGGTGGTGTGAGTGATGGAGACGGAGGAGGAGATGAGCGAGAGCTGGTTCTGGATGAAGTCGACGAGGTCGCTACGGGTGAGTTGTGTGGAGGGTGCTACGCCATCCATTCCGGCTTCACCGTGTCGATCGTTGCGTTCGTGGGGAGCAGGGCTTCGTGCTGGAGATAGTGGATGAGGTCGTCGGCGTGGGCGTGGAGTTGGGAACAAACACTCTGAAGGACGCGGTCGTGCGCGGCTGGGTCCTTCTTCTCCGTTTCCTCGAGGATTTGGAGCAGTGTGAGGTCGTCCTCTTCTGTTCGTTCCTGCGCGGATTCTTTCTTTTCGTGCTCCTTTTGTGAATGCGACTCTTCTTGTTCATGTGACTCCTCCTGAGGACTCTCCACATCGATGGGAGCGAACAAGCCGTTGTTGCTGGCTGGCTGTGGGAGAGGGCGGAGAGTGGGAACAAGTCGCTCGGTCGTGGCTGCCAGTCTGTGCTGCAGCGAGTCGTTTCCGAAGGGCACGGACAGCTGGATCTATGGTTGAGCGAGCCGACCACGCGCACAGTGAGAGACAGAAGCGCGATGGGTGCTGTGGCACGAAGTCGGGTTTCAAACACTCGCTGGAGAGGGTGAGCGTGAGCGTCGAGCTTCTGTGCATTGAGCGTCTATGTCACAGAGAGGGGTGTGTGAGTACGACGGGGAGAGGGAGGTATGCGTGGCAGTGAAGGAAGGCGGTGTAGTGAGTGAGACGTGTGAACTGCGAGGCGGTGTGCTCGTGAAGCGTGGAGGTGGTGCTTGGAAGAGAGGGAAGAGGAAGAGGGTGGAGAGCGCACCGCTCGGAGGCTGCGTGGAAGAGGGAGAAGGAGGGAACGGAGAGGGGTTGGCAGATGTAGTCGAGAGCGACAGAGGGGTTGGAGGGAACTGGGAGAGAGTGAGGAGACTGGGGAGGATGGATGCTGTAGTCGAATGACGGTGTTGCAGCGAGAGAGATGGTCAGCGACTCCATAGGCATTGGAGCGAGATTAGATAGGTATTGAGAACAGACGCACTCGATGATGGAGGAATGGGCTCTTCCATTGAACGGAGTGGAAAAGAGGATAAGGCTGTCATCGTCTTCTTTTTGCGGAAGGATCGTGGACGAAGGCACGACTGCTTGCCGGATGTCATGGTTCTCTTCCATGCTCCTCAACATGGAAAGGGAGTGACTACAGATAGGGACTTGCATAGGATGAACCGTTTTCATGGTCTCAGAAAGGCGAGATCGAAGTGCGCTGTGACGACTCTTCATCGGAAGGTCAACATCAATCATGCGGATGACATCCTCTCGTTGGAATAGGGAGAGGGCGTTATGCGCTGAAAGGATGGTTTGAATCCCAATAGGCTTCAGTTTGTCCTCATTTTGTTTCACTGCACTATGCACGTCGTCTATATGATTAAGAAACCAATATTATCCCACTTTGAATTGCGCTCACTGCTTTCGCCCGTCCAAAGGCAATGATCATCTTTTTGTAGAGAAACGCGATAGACATTGGATGGGAGGTGCATTGCTTTTCATTACAGGGCAGATGGATGCAGAGCTGAGAAAGACGCTCATCCTCCCTTCTTTCCTTTTCGCACGCTTCTTCATAGTAGTCAACACAGCAGAACTTCACCTGCATGGTTAATTCTGGCGATTCCTCTCCTCCATCCTTCCCTCCATTTCCAACAAACATGGATCGAAAAGAGAAAAAGTCACTCATCGTCCAGAAGACTGTCCGAAAAGGAATTCTCTTCCTCCTCGTCCAAGTCCTGAATCGTCTGCTTCCGATTCACCTTCACCACAGGCAATCCATCTATTCGTCAAGCCCCATCCCAAAGACAACTAGCACCAATATACCCCACAACGGATCCCTTCGCACTCTCTTCCACTTCACGATCCGGCTTCTTTTCCCGCACCGCCTTCTTCGGAACAGCCTTCCGACTCCTCTTCTTCTCGGCAGAGAGAATAATCCGATCCTTCTCCGTGTCGTCCAGATCCTCGAAGAGGGCCTCGCCCTAACAATGAGTCGAACGGGATGTGGCTACGATCACCGAGGTATTCAGCGACACTTCGTTCCTTCGCGAAATGGAGGGAGTCTTCAGGTTGAACGCCGCCGTCCAGTCGCTGTTCAGCCGCTTGCCTTCAAAGGAGACTGGCTTCTGCTCCGCCGTGTCCTTCTCTTCGATGGTGGAGAGGATTTCGCGGATTTGTTTCTTCCGCTTGAGCGTGCCCTTTCGCGAGAGCTTCTACGCGTCAGAAGAACGCGCGGTGCCTACGAACGACTCTTCCTTCTTCTCTGCCGGCTTCTCCTCCTTCGCTTTCTCTACGCGTCACTCCCGATGCAGTCCCCAACCCTTCGCTTCGATATGGTACACAGACGCTCCTTGCTCGCACTCCTTGGCGGTCTTTCCAGACACGCGCAAACTGACCTGGATCCAGTACAGCGGACTCGACGGCGCGAGCTGGACTGAGGTCATTGCCTGACGCAGCTCGTCCACCTCCTTGTCGCTCCACTACGTGTTACATGGATGGATGGTTCACACGTGAAGCTCGGGCAGTGGTTCGGCTTCTTTCTTCTGGGTCTTCTCTTCGGGCTTTGCTTTCTTGGTTGCTCCTTCCGAAGCCTTCTTCGGTCTTTTCGTTCCTTCTGAAGCTTTCTTTGGCTGTTTCACTCCTTCCGAAACTCTCTTTATCCTCTTCGTTCCATCAGAAGCCTTCTTTGCCCTCTTCGTCGCGTCAGACCCCTTCGCCTTCGGCTCGCGACCTGACTTCTCCTTTCCACTTCTGGAGGCCTTCTTTCTCGCCGTCTGCTCAGAACTCTCCGCCTCTTCCTCGTCCAACAGCTCCGACTCTTCCAAGAACGACGAGTCGATCTCGTACAGTGTCGAGTGCTCCTCTGCTGGAATGACGCGACTCACCACACTCGGGATGTCAGCGTTGGAGCTGCCCACGATCAGCTCCATCTTGCCCGTCTTCACGTTCTCCCGCAAGTACTCGTTCTTCCAGAACGCCAGCGGAGGCATGCGAATCCGCGAGCTGCGTCGCACCGCGGGGAAGGCAGTGGTTTCGCTGCTGGGTTCTACGACAGGAAGCGGGTCTTCCGGAACGGAGTCGAGGGGAATGACTCGGACGGAAGGCACGGAGGCTTCGCTGCGTGGTTTCCTCTCCTTCTTTGGTTTGGACGCTTGTTTTGGCTTTGGCGCAGTCGTTTCTTTCTGTTCAGTGGTTCCTTCCTTGTTCGTTTGCTCTGAGCGTCCTTTCTGCCTCGATGCAACTCTTTTCCTCTGCTTTGATGAAACTCCCTCTTTCTCACTCGTTGCAACTCCCTCCTTCACGCCCTCTGAAACTCCCTCACGTTGAGTCGTTGCAACTCCTTTCCTCTTCTCTGGTGTGCTTTCTTTACTCTGTTTGTCTGGCGTACCCTCCATACTCTGTTTGTCTGGCGTACCCTCCATACTCTGTTTGTCTGGCGACGCTTCAGATGACGCAGGACTGAAGCCGCCAATCAGCTCCCTCCAGTTGTCCGGAACGCCCCTTGCGAACGCTTGGGACACGCTCTCCTCAAATCCGTTCTCGACGCTCTTCTTCACGTCGCACTCGCCGATCAGTATGTATATGGTGCTATTGATGGTCTGGAAGTGCGTGCTGTCCAGCAGAAAGGCGATAGGAGAGCACTTCCACACAGTATTGTCGAAGCAGCGAATGCCCTCGAGAATCAGCGACTTCTCGTTCGGTCCGGTTGCCACGGTAGACTTCAGATACCACTGCTTCAAGCAGTGCTTCTTGTGGAAGTCAGACGACTTCAATTCGGATCCTCGGCACTGCTTGCACTTCCAATTGTCGTACTTGCTGCTCGCTTTCATCCCGATGCACCGCAAGTGGTAAGCGCGATTGCACCCTCCCTTGCAGCAAATCACATCCTCTGTTCCGTGGCAAAAGTAGCAGTACGGCTGTTTCGTCTCATCGCTCTGGATCACCGATTTGAGTTCATTTGCAGCATCTGTCGAGGTCTCTTTCAAACACTCCGCCTTCCGACTTGACTCTTCCTGCTTTCCCCTATCCGTTTCTCCAGCCAATTCTGAATCAATTACACGGTGTCTAGGCGTCACATTCAAAAACAAACACTACGCTGTATTCCGAGAAACCGGATTCAAAATCGAGTCTTCACTCGAATCGTCATCATCGATATCATCGTATCTGTTCCTTCTGGGTCGGATAGGCGATACTATGCTTTCCAGCTCCATCTCCTTCTCAGAACTGGAGAATGGATCGTCCATAGTGGCAGAAATGCGGAAACCAGATATGGCGCTTCTCTTTGGATTTGAATGACTCTTCCGTTCAAGTTTGAATTGTTTCAAAGGATTGACGGAAACACGTGTTGTGTCTTGGTGTACATGTGGGAATGGAACGATTGGAGGGGTGAATGGAAAACGAAAAGAAGGGAAGAATGAGATAATCCGCACATCTAGAAACGAACAACAGTCACACGAAGGACGAACAACGCCTTCTCCTCTTACATCAACAAAACACTCCGAAATGAGTAATAACGCTAATCGGAAGACACACGTGCGAAGAAAGACACTTCTTTCCAAATGAATCAAAACTGAGTCGTTCAGCAAGGAGAACAACCCCACTTCTAAATACAAAATCGTCCCATCGAGTGGTATCGATACAAATGAATCAACCAATGTGCATAATCGACGATTTGAATTGGGAAAAGAGTGGGTGTTGGGGGGCAATATGGAACACGGGTTGTGTGGACGGAGAAACTGGACCCAGGGGGTAGCCTATTCACGATTCCTTTCCACCCGTTTAGTCCTAAAGATTGTTATTTCATTCCTAAATACTATCATGGTAAGTAGTGCGATTCTTGACCAAGCTGTGTGACACATGCAGCGACTCGTATTCCTGTGAATGCCGTATTTACCGTGGTGTAGCCCAAGGAGATTAAGGACGTTCGCGACTTCGTTATTGCCTCCAGAAGAAAGGATGCTTCTTGTAAATAGCGTAGTTTGTCGGTGTGATCGCGTAGTGATCAAGATCAAGAAGAATGCCAACGGCGAGACTAAGTTCAAGGTGCGCTGCAGCAAGGTAAGAGACTTGTGGTATCGATAAGTCTAATACGGTAGTATCTTTACACCTTCGTCGTGAAGGATGCTGCTAAGGCTGAGAAGCTGGCCAAGGCCCTCCCTCCTAGTATGAACGCGATTGCTGAAGCTGATTTGCATAGACACCCCTAAGGAGCAGATTTAAGCATGCTGGGAAGAAAGTGTTACTTTGAAAAACAATCACCATCCTTGTCTTTGTTCCACACGATTTGGCATTATTCTCTCGTCCTTTGTCTCGTTGGTCCTCATGGCACCACACCTTCCGGACCACTCCATGGCTCTCTCTTCGCATATCCATTTCTCTCTATACCCTATCAGTGCGTGAAAGAGGACGAATGGACTAATTGTAGGGGGTGGAGACTCCGTGTATTATTCTCATATAAACGAATTGTGCCCCTGGGTCCCTTTTTCTTTTGGTGAGAGGCAGATTCTTGATCATTACAAAGAATTTGTTGCTGTAAGTCTCTTTCTTTTCTTTTGCGCGTTGTTGTGGCCCGAATGTTCAAAGGAGACGCTTGTTTGTGTCGATTCTGTGGCAGTCAGCATTCACCGCGTTGTAGACACAATGTCTTACAAGCCTTCTAAGCTTTACGTCAAGGGAGCATTCCTCGGTTTCAGAAGGTAGGAAAGCCGTGTGGGGAGTGATTTCTTACGTCGTAGATCCAAGGTTCTTCAGAACACCAACCAGCACCTCATCAAGATGGAGGGAGTGAACACCAAGAAGGACGCCGAGTTCTACTTCGGTAAGCGCGTTGTCTACATCTACAAGGTAAGTTGCCGTTTGTGACCACGTGTACGTGTTCTCACGGTTGCGTAGGCCCCCACCATGAAGAACGGTACTCACTACCGCACCATCTGGGGTAAGGTGATGTGCGCTCACGGAAGCAACGGAACTGTACGCGCTTTGCGAAGGGGTTGACGAGTAGGTCCGCGTGATCTTCCGCCGCAACCTTCCTTCCACTGCCATTGGCAAGCAGGTCCGCGTGATGCTCTTCCCCAGCCGTGTGTAATGAGAAGAAATTCGGAGCTTGATCAAGATATAGCGCCTCTTTGTTGAACAAACACCCTCTCAAAAGACTAACAAGTATGACACACAATCCAGTAGCAGCGACAAACCATCTCCGTCAGGTCTCTGGCGCGGATCACCTTCTCGGATAAAACGGGCAGGCGCGCCTCCAACCGTTTCCGTAGCAATTTCGATAGGCTGGGATGGAGCACCACTCGGAGCGACACAGATTGATCCGACAGCATGTGTATTACAAAGCGCGCCTTGCTCTCCCCTCTTCGCTTCACCAGCATCTCAAATGCATCATCGCCGAGCAGCCTCACATAGCACTCAAGTGCTCGTTCGATTCGTTCGACGTCCTCTCTTACGGCGTTCTCCTGCTCTTGTCCGTCCTCCGTCCTCTCCGTTTTCTTTCTCGCTACAGGCTTCTCCTTCTTCGTCTCCATCTCTTTCGCTTTTCCCTCCAACTCCTCAACGCGCTTCCTCCACTCCTCCTTCTCCCTCTCTTTCGCGTCAACGCTGCTCCTCAACGCTCTTTCCTTTCCTCGCAACGCAACCAACTCCTCGCACACACGTTGCGTCTTCAGCACACGCTCCGCTCTGAACGACACGCCCAGCACACGCTACACCTCACGCCATTCACTCTTCCCTACATGATTGAACGACAGAATTCGGTCCCTTTTCTGCCGCACAGACGCGCTCAGCACTACAGGCTTCTTCTCCGGCTTTGACGGCTGGATCGACTTCTTCTCTGGCTTCGATGGCTGGATCGGCCCCTCGCCCTCGCTTCCCTCCACGGGCGACAACGACGGTTCCTCGAGCGCACTGTGCGGCGCGCGGATCGGCGACACAGTAGGCTCTGGCGCGCGAATTGGTGACACAGTAGGCTCTGGCACGCTGGGCGTGGACGGCGTGGCAGCGATTACCGACTCCATGGTGGAGCTCTCAGAAGAGACGAGGGGGAGCGAGGGCGAGTTGGTGATGGAGTCGTTCAGCGACGACTGCGTCTTGGACGGCAGGAAGTACTGGTCGAGATTCAGACTCGTCTCTGTGGGCAGCGCTGGCGTGGGAGTTACACTGAGCGTCACCTCCTTCTCCTCCTCCTGGAATAGAGGCTTCGGCGTCATGGCGTCGATCACGCGTACCTTTTCGTCCACCTGCTTGGCGTACTTCTGGTTGCTCTTCACGCTGTGCAGCACCTGCTTCGTTCCCGACTTCACCACCAGCGGCGAGAAGCGCGACGTGTGCGTTGGCTCCTCGCCGCCCTGAATCGAGTCCTCCGACACGTGCTCGCTCTCCTTCGTCTTCTCCAACAGCTCCGACAGCCGCTTCAGGTCCTCCGTCACCGTCGCGTCGAACTGCTCCACCGCCTCCGACGTCGTCGACGCGCGCATGCGTCGCAGGATCTCGTCCGTGCGTTCAGTGGTGTCTTGTTCCTCATGACTCTTGTTCTTCGTCTCCGTTTGCAGCGTCTCCTCCTTCCTTCGTAACTCCTCTTCTCTCCGCTCCATTCGCAACTCCTCCGCGTACTGCTGAAGCTCCAGCGTCGAGTCCAGCGACTCGCCGCCCTCCTCCTTCAGCAGGTCCATCAGCCTGTCCGTGGGCAGCGTCTGCGTCGTCGCGTCCAGTCGCGAGGTGGTTTGGGTGAACATGGAGGACCGTCGCTCGTACTCGTTCAGCTCCTGCATAAGACGCGCCTGCACCTCGCCCAGACCGATCGTGTTGCGCCGCGATTCTCCCGATTCCCGCGGGAGGGAGAGCGCGCCGGTGAGGAGCGAGGAGTCGGAGTCGTGAGAGATCGACATGGCGGATGAGTCTTTCGACTCCTCGATCTGCTGCGACACGTGGAGCAAGTCTTGGAGCGCCACCGTCTCCTCCGCGTCGATCGAGCTCTTCGACGGGTCCGACACGCGCGACGACTCCTCCAGCAACGCACGCACGCGCGACAACCGAGCCGTCTTGTCTCCCGTGGTGAGGGAGTCGCGCGACGGTCCTGCAGGCGCGTCGACCCCTTCCATCACCTTGTCGTCGTTGAGAAGCGCTTGGAGCTCCTGAAGGTCCGCCGTCTGACGCCGCGAACCGTCGACGGGCGAGAGGAGAGAGGAGTCTGGGGAATCGAGCGGGACGGTGTCCGCTGCCATCGAGAGACTAGGGTGAAGATGATTGAGGAGGTGGTACCGCAATTGAGCGGAGCTGCGAATGACGCGGGGTACGTCGGGTTCGTCCTGCTATTGAGATGAAAATGAAACAGGTACGTCGAATTGGGACAGATAACTCGAATTGCGGCTTGTTTCCGGACTATCAGGATAATCCAGCTCCGTAATGGCCGTTGAGTGCGTGTTCAAATCACTTTCAATCTATATATCGCGCCTGTGGAAAACAGCATACTCGTTGAAGCTGAGGTGTCATGGAGGACACGGGATCCGTCTCGCTGAAATCCACTGTCGCCTTGTTTCCGAAGCGAATGCGCTTTGCCGATGCGGTAAGCTTTTCAGACAAACAGGGAGGAAGCGGCGTTGTCTTGCGAGGCGTTGTTTGGGGAGGCGTTTTCGACGCGTCCTCCATTACGGATGAATCTGGAGTCGACTGGTTTATGATCTTCTGTGCCTTATCCCCACAGCCGCAATACTACGTCCAACTCGCCGATATTCACGGTTTTGCCGTTAACTTCCTCGTCCTCACGAAACGGTTCTCCTTCCATGTGGAGAATGGTGCTTATGGTGTTGGGAACCGTACTTGATACCGAGTGAGTTTCCCCCTCGCTCCCCTCATCCACTCTCTTTTGCCGCTTATCTGCTATTCCATAATTCAAATTCGAAGAGAAACAAACCCTCTTGAGCATCAACAGACGCTGTTTGTGTCTCCCCTATTTGTGACAACTAGCACGGAAAGGCCAACCGCTTTCTGTCACTCTGCTCCGTTTCTCTGATTTGTCTATTCATCAGACGCCGAGTGGGCTCCAACTCATTACAACGCGGGGTCAAATCCAGGCCAACCCTATTGAGGAATGGAAGCAGTCTTTCTGTTCCCAGTTCGGAGTCAGCGTTCATCGAAATTATAGGGGATTGGGGGATGGCTTGTTTCTTGTGTTTGATGACGCGTTTGCTGATTTCAAACTACTGGGTGTTGTGCCACTGCTCTGTTTCGTTCCTGCTATCCATTTGTTCCAACAAAGAGGCGAGCAAGCCTGTG
>ERZ780157.3267-NODE-3267-length-13804-cov-5.457924_pt1 | contig 13804 bp, 19 predicted proteins | sample MGYA00511169_ERZ780157 | MGnify/ENA primary metagenome ERZ780157 (study PRJEB29588, sample SAMEA1965149) | human gut metagenome | biome: human gut; feature: human-associated habitat; material: faeces | place: Denmark | collected 2008/2010 ... | reverse complement strand
CCCACAGTCTCGTCCGCCGAGGCAGCGACTCGCGCGGGGTGACCAGGTAGGAGTGGTCGTTCACGCGGGTGTCGTAGAAGAACTGGTAGCTGTCCTTGGCGGACACGGGCAGCAGCCAGTTCACGCCCGTCGTCTCCGTCGCGCCCGCCTGGTTGATCACCAGCGTGGGGGTCTCGCACGGCACGAAGCCTTCGCGCGTGAGTCTGCCGCCCATCTGCGCCAGCGCGAGCAGCTGGATGTAGTGGTTCTCCTCGGGCGAGATGTGCGTCACGGTGGTGGTGGTCAGCGCCGCCATCTCGTCAATGCTATCCATCACGCCACGTCCCGACGCCCACTCGTCGTTGATGCTCGTCATGCCCAGGTTGAAGCGCGTGTCGCCGAACGACCGACTCGCCAGCGGGTTGAAGGTGGAGTACGCGTTGGCGGAGGCCGTGGCGGACAGCATGGAGCTGGTCCGTCCCTCGTACACGAACATGTCCTTCAGCTACGCCTCACGCATACCAGCCACCGCTACGTTGTAGGTGAGCGTGCGAGGTCCCGTGTGGCTGGTCAGCAGGTAGTGCACCTCCACCACCGTCTCGTAGATGTACATCAGCCGCTTCAGCTTCAGCTGCTCGCGCTTGTGCGTCAGCTGACACAGCGTCCTCCCATGCTCCAGGTTCGCCTTCAGCTCGATCATCCGCTCCAGCACCTCCTCGTTCGGCTTGTTCTTCTTCCGCAGACGGTAGTGCTCGTCCTAGCACTCACCCCACGCGCCCCAACAATTACCTTCCCTCGGGGTCGGAACACCAGATTCGGGTTGGTGTCGTTCACGTTGGTCAGCGGCCAGTAGCGACGGAGGAGCGGCTTGCCGAGCTCCTTCCTCTTCTTCTTCCAGTACTCGAGAACCGCCTTGCACACCTCGTGCGAATCGACGCGATTGAACTGGAGCTTCTGCATGAACAGCGTCTCCAGGATGTCCTATGCGTCACCACTCATGAGAGTGAACGACAGCCGTGGGCTCCGACTTGTGCTCGCCGCAGTACTTCTCGGTGCAGTCGATCATGCGCTCGAACAAGTCGGGACTCAGTCGCTTCGGCTCGGGGGCGTTCTCGCCGTACAGCTTGTGTCGCCGCAGCCACAGCTACGCATGACGGAAGGCGAGACGAAGCAACGTCGTCGTTGTAGTCGAGATTGTACTCCACTCGGTTCTCCTCCTCCTCGACGGTCAGCGGAATGTACTTGATGAACCCGTTGGACCGCTTGAAGCAGTGAGACACCTCCGAGTCGTAGTTGGGAAGCGTGCTGATGGGCGGCTTCGGGATGGAGATGCGCGCCTTTGTCAAGAACGACGCCTTCTCGGGTGACTACACAACGGGTGAGTTGAAAGCGCCCTCCAAGCAAGCGCAACGAGCAAAGCGGCGTTCTGGCTGAATCCTTTGAATCGTCATAATGAAACCGGCCATGACATTCAATCGACGGAAACAGCGGCGACGCACTCAACAATACACAGAAAACACGCTGGCAACAAGGGAAACCACTTACGCAATCATCGAGGTCATACAGATTTGCCGCCACGCGCTCTCCCGTCTCGCTGATGAAGGAGCCATCTGCAGATAGATGATAAACACGGATTCGCTTCGATGGTTGGAGCGGTCGTTGTCGAACAGCAAAGCGTCTCATATCGCGGGTATTTCAATTCGCTGCTTTGAATTTCCTGATTCTGTCGCTATGCCAACGAAAGGGAGAAGGTGGGAATAGAGGGAACACGATATGGCGCTAATGGAGCGCGATCCCAAAACCAGCACAAAGACCGAAAAATAGATGACAACCAGAACCATTCATTTCGGGAACACTTCGGACAATGCGCGTGGTAAATCCAGGGATTCCATTGATAGTGCAAGCATAATCCACGAACAACCGAACAGTTCTGTGTTTGAGGTCTATGAATTTGAAATTAACGTCGCTCATTACACTTCCGATCCTTGACCAACAATCCTAGCCAAATCCATGCGCATACTCCGATTTGAGCACGTCTCAGAGTTGCACAAACCCACTTTTGCCACATAGAAGCGATTTGGAGAGAGACGCGATTCACACCCATTCCTCGAGATACTCGCTCAGAAGATAGGAGATGGAGTCAATGAGTGGATTTCCACGTTGTAGTGAAAGAGAGGAAGCATCTCGTTCCTGTCAAACACAGAAGCGTCCGTATTGCGCTGTGTGCGTGTTGTGAAGCGAAGGAAAAGAAAAGGAGGAGAGAAAAGAAGGTCCCACCGAGATTTGAACTCGGATTGCAGGATTCAGAGTCCTGAGTGCTAACCAATTACACCATGGGACCACCTGTTTGCCCTTCAACACTACCTCACTTCAGACGTGCACTCCCTCTCTTCTCGGCATGAATTGGGTTCGTGTGCGTCAGGATGGGTTGTCCTTTGTGTGGGAGTGCTCTAGTAGGGATGGGTGGAATAGAGGTGGGGATGACTTCTCTCGCCATTCTAATAAGCGGAATGCTCTCCACGCATCATGGGCATCCTCCATGTCGTGTGCTTTCGATAATCGTGGGGGATCACCAAGTGGTTCGATGGATGGACCAAAACCTCGCAGATTGGATTGTTTCTCATGAGGTTGTTTCTCGGAGGAGCAAGGAGGAAACACAGAAAGCGCTCGTGAAGAACACAGGCTGAACGGTACTCCTGAAATCCAACCGAGAATCCTATTTCGATTCAATCGCAATTCCTTGTATAAAGGGCGTTTCGTTTCAGGAGTTTCATGCGCGTCATTTCCTTCTATCTACGTTCACATTTCTCTTTGTTGTTTCTGTAAGCGATGAAGTTTGTATCTTCACTCATCCTGCTCATCCTCTCCGTTGCTCTGGCGGAGAAGTACGCTATGGTTTTCGGAACTGCCGACAATTGGTGGAACTACTCTATTACCAGCGTAAATGAATTCACTCTTAGTTGAGAAATAGGATCCTTGCCGCACATACACGGATCTGACCAAGGCGGGAATCAAGCCCGAGAACATCATCTACATGACGTACACCTCTAATCTGGATGACAATTACAATCCTTATCCTGGAATGATCTTCACGGACCCTGCTCCCAACACTGATGGTGATTGGGCGAAGTACGGCTGCTTTGACCATGTGGACTACACAGACAAGGACATCAACGCCAAGGTGTTCCTCGGCATCCTCTCGGGTGACAAGGAACTGGTGGCTAAGGAGACGGGAAAGGAGAACCCCAAGGTTCTCTCCGCTGGACCTGACGACACTGTGTTCACCTACTTCATTGACCATGGTGACGATGACATCATCTGCGTTGGTGATGATGAGGTGTCCTCTTCTGAGCTGATGACTGCCCTGAAGGCTGCGTACGAGAAGAAGCTGTACGGCAAGTGGGTGTGGTTCATGGAGGCGTGCCACTCTGGTTCCATGTTCGGCGCCCTTCCTAAGGACATGAACATCTACGTGATGACCTCGGCTGATGCTGACCACAATGCCAAGATGACGAACTGTCCTCCCAATGATGTGATTGGCAAGGAAAACATGGCGACGTGCTTGGCGGGTCTGTGGGACAACTCCTACCTGTCCTACGTGGAGCAGCACCCCGACTGCACCATCGGCGAGATCTTCGACGCTGTGAAGGCTGACGTTGCCAAGACTTCTGACCAGAACGTCTCGGAGTTCGGTGACTTGACCTTCAGAGACTTCAAGCTGAGCGAGTTCTTCGGTGAGCTCCCTGCTCCCTCGTTCCGCTCCGTGAAGATGGAGAAGAGCACGACCACCGTTCCCGTGAGCGAAGTGCCCAAGCACCTCGCCATGTGGAGAGCGATTCGCGCTGACAAGTCTGAGCTCGCTGCGGCGATGAAGAAGTACCAGGAGGAGGTGTTCAAGAACGCGAAGAAGGAGGTGGTGCTGATGAAGCTGGGTCGCGCTCTGATGAACGAGAAGGCTGCCGACAAGGCGTTCAAGACGGCTGCTGAGACCTACTCCGTGGACTGTGTGAGAGAACTGGCTTCGACGCTCGTGAAGAAGTGCGGATTCTCGTATCCTCTCGGCGACAGCGCCAACAACATGCTCCGCAACATCTGCCTGCCGGGTCTCTCCCTCCCTCAGGTCGACTTTGACGAGATTTGCATGTAATCTCGATGTGTTTGTTGTTCACAGGAGGTTGTTGTGTGATGCACTGGTCTCAACTCAAACAGCGCTGTTATCATTTCGTTTGATGGGAAAGAGAGGAATCTCTGAAATGGGGAGAGTTGGGAGACAAGACAAGGAGGGCATGGCGCAATGGTAGCGCGTTTGATTCCAGATCAAAAGGTTGGGTGTTCGACTCACTCTGTCCTCACTTTTTCTCTCTTTCCATGGAACCCGTTCTCTTTTGCCTCTCGCACTCACACTCTAGAAACAACAAGGAAAGGAAGCCCATCAGGTTACTCCCGTGATGGAACCCTCCTCTCCAAATGCGTCTGCTGTACGTGTGTAGTGAAGTCATTATGATGAAATAGAAAGCGGAAGTCAAAGCTGCTTCTGATGCTCCTCCTCGAAAAGAAGAGAGTGAAGTCGTATTGCGATGCATTCTTTTGATCTGATTGTTGCGTAGTTGAAATACGACGATGATTCGCTCCTCTCAAGACTCCTCTCTCTCGAACACCCCGTTCTGTACGAAAATATGCTCTCCTACTTGTGTGATGTTCAAGTTCAATACCATTGTTCACGCCTAGAAGGACCATCTGGATCGTGTCCTCGAATACCTGATAAAGGATTACATTCGAAAGGAAGACAGTGTTGGAGACGGTTCCGAGTTCACGGACGCGAAGTGCGAGAAGATCAGCGTGGGTCGTCCCTCTCCGCTGTTATCTAGGCCTTCTTCATGTCGAACGCAGATTGTCTCAAGACGTTGCTGACGAACACGAGGAGCTATCCGGTTCTGCGCGCTCTGGACGTGTTGTTGTACAACAACAGTAAGGGAACGGCAAACAACTACGAGCTGGCAACCTTCGTCAAATACGTGCTGGTGAAGCTGCCAGATCTCCTCTTTCCCTTCTTCCAGGAGGATGATGTGCTTCCCTCCTCTCCGCCTCATCCCTAGATTCGTCAAATGCTGGTCACGGTCGTCAAGAATCGTCCCGTGTACGACATCCTGGTGCTGGTGCTGACCTACCCCGAGAAGCGCAGCGACATCGAGGCGAGCGAGAAGAACCCCATCGTGGACGAGGACAGTTGCAACGACGAGGACCACAGCAGCGAGATCGACAGCTACTACAATGTACGTGACGTCACTCCGCTGAGACGCAGATCAAACCCTCCGTGCTGCTGAAGCACGTGCGGTTCCTCGGTCGCATCCACGTAGTCACCTCCATCATTCAACTCATCACGTCGTGCGTGGAGTGGGGTGTGAGGGGTAGTGATGGCGGCACGACGCAGGAGACGAGCGACCTGTTGTGCATGCTGCTGACGGACGTGCTGTATAAGTACAGCTACAACGAGAAGTACAACAAGCTGATTCAGGTGGGGATGTGTGATGCGGCTCACATCAAGGAACTACTGAACGAGGACCTGTTGCACGCGCTCATGATGCGACTCAAGACACACCCGAACTACTACATCATGACGCTCTGCGAAGTACGCCTTCTCCTCCTCTCCCACCTAGCGTCTCTTCAAACTCATCTCCGTGTGCGAGATCCCCGTGGCGCCCGACAACTACATCAAGTTCGGTCTTCTGGTGGACGACTACGTACTCTCTCTCCTCTCTCTTAACACCAGCTCCCCAACCAGTTCGCGCCCATCGCCTCTCTTCTCTACAACTCGCTCTCCATCTACGTTATGTACCTCATCAAACAACTCTACCGCCACCTCCCCTCTCCCGCCCAGCTCGCCGTCGTGCTGGAGGACCGCTTCCACCTGATCGACACCTTCCAGCTGGGCGACCTCACGCAGAAGAACCCGCAGCGCGACGACGCTGACATGCACATTGGCACCAGCGTGCTGAGTCTGCTGCGGATCGTGTACTACATCGTGCTGGGGTTCTACTGTGCTGGTGGGCGTGACGTGTGACGTGTAGGCAAGCAGGGCGAGAATCTGACCATCGTGGAGGACATCGACACGCAGTACTGGAACCTGTTGTACTCACTGCCTCTCGTGTACCCGCACAACCATGTGCTCCACGCGTAGGCAGTGTGTGAGGCGATGAGGACTAGAGCTATTCGCCAGTACCACGAGCTGTTCATCTTCAACCACTGCTCCAACGTCCTCGTGGTAGGGACTGTGCTGGGGAGTGAGTTGTAGCACGTGGTGTCGAACACGCCCTGCATGCAGTACTACTACGAGGAGTACTGCAGGAAGGACACGTGGGCGTGGGTGAGAGTAGTGACGATTAGCGAGTTGAAGGGATTCATTCGGAGAGTGGTGAACCAGCTGCGATTGCGAGTGGAGCAGATCAAGATGGAGGGGATGAAGACGCCGGATGAACGCCAGCTGGTCGCTCTCCTGAACCGAGACTACTACTACCAGAAGCTCTTGCCACTGGTGATGGGTGATGCTGTGAAGGATGTGTGTCTGAAACAGCAGAGGAAGGTGCTGCGGAAGGGCATGATGACAGATGTGAGGGAGGTGAGCGTGGAGGGAGAGGATGACGGGCAGTGTGAAGTGGATGTGCTTCTCAAGGAGGCGGAATCGTCGAAGTGCATCGACATTGGGTTGTGGATGGTGCGTGGCGTGATGTGTAGGTCAGAATACGCGAAACAGCTCGGTTTCCACTTGTACTAGTATTTCTCCCGTCGCTTCTCCAGTGCGAGTGGAGTGCAGGGATATCGTTCGCATGTTTGTTTTGCCACGAGGAGAGGCGCAATCTCTCTCCGAAACTAACACGCCCACTGCATCCGTCGATTATCTCCCTTCCTTGGGCGAATCTTACTGCACCTCACTGCACGCGTTCTCTCGTTGCTGTTTCTCACTTATTCCTTCTCTTTCGTCTGATTGTTATGTGGTGAGGTAGGGAGTGTGATGAGTGTGTGCACGGGAGCCTTGCAAGGAACCTGGATTCGTGAAGGGGGACTGAGTTGGCGACCCAAGACGGCTGGGATGAGGGATCGGTATGACGACCCGTATCATTTCGTTTTCAGATTCTCGAACATCGTTTCTTACTCTTTGTAGTGATTGGCGTGTTCACTCTTTGTTGCAATACAATCGACATATCACCAACTATCATCCTCTAAAACCTCCTCCTTTTCCTGCCTCGGCTTCTCTTCCGCCTCCGGAAGGGACTCATCGAAGAGAGTGTTCACGATCTTGTTCCTCGCCTTCTCCGCCTTGATGTGCTTCACCGGAAGCACCAATGAAGAGTCAGCGTACGACTCGTTGAAGAACCGCTTTCCAGGGATCAGGAACTGTCTGTCGATCGAGTACCGAGCGCTCGTTCCCGAGGAGATGAACACGTCATGGTACAGACTCCGAATGGCGTGTGGCTTCTTGGAAGCGATGTCCGTCTACGATTCAATAGGTGACTTAAAGACAACCATGAGCGCTTTCAGATTCGCACACAACTCGCTCTCGGGCTGGTTCACCTGCCCATCACTCCTCCACGCCACCCCTCACGATACCCAGACACTGGTCGATCACGAGACGCTCGCTGATCTCGTATGCAACGGTGGGTCGATAGAAGTTCTACAGGTGGAGACGAGAGGAGTCCACTACACGAATCGCCTCCTCGACGTTGTCCGACACGGTTCCGTTCTTCACGGAGGGCATCAGACGACGTGGACCGAGAATCTGGACGTTATGCAACTGACTCACCCCTACAGGAGCGATGGGACTCAGCTTCTCCACAACCTCCGGTGTGGCAAACAGCGCGTCGGCATCGAATCGATTCGCCTTCACCAGTTTCAGAAGCGAATCGGAAGATATCAAGGAGATATCGGCTCGTTTGATATTTCCCTTCTTCAGCGTGTCCGATACAACCGTGACGTTATGAGAACCCTCGATGCTATACGGGAACTAAAAATAACCCTCCTCCCACACACCCCACCTTCAACTCCCCACTGATTTCGAGCGTGGATCGTGGTACGTTGCTGTTGAAATGAATCGTCACGTTGCACTTCTTTGTTGTGCTGGGATAGGTCACATTCACCACAGAGCGAATGGCTTGAGCAGGCGAATAGAACTAGGGAGTGAGAATCATAACAGCAGTAAATTGTACAATCTTCTCCTCAATCTTGGACGAGAAACACCGAAATCCGCGAGGAAGAGTCGCGCTCCTAATCCGTGATTTCCATTCAGCGGAGGTACCAACATGGAACGCAGCGAGTGCGCAAACATCCTTACGAGTAAGAATGTGTGACAACAAAGAGCGCTTTACAGCTGATCTAACAACGCGAGGATCTGCGGGATCTCCTCATTCATCGACGCTCGGACCTACACTCAGCAGCAACCCATCAACCCTCACTTGGGCAACCATCTCGCTCGTGCTCTGCAATAGCCGTTCTAGTTCCCTCTGTCGCGCCTCCATCTCTTTTACTCGTTCTCCCAACAGAACGCTCTGCTTGCACAGCTCCTGATAACCCTCCAGCTTCTCCTTCAGACGCGGCGCCACACTCACCACGGGCTCGGCGGCACTCACGTGCTCCATCACCTGAGGAACGTCCACCTCCGAGACTGTGACCTGGTTCAGCACGGGCGCGCCCTCGGCGAGGATGGCTTTGAACAGCTGGGTGACTCGCTACATCACACATACCCCGTACAACCCACCTGCACGCGCGACTCGATCGCCTCTGTCGACGTGCACAGTCGGGAGAGGTCGTTATCGAGGTTGTCCACACGGTCGGCGAGCGGGAAGGACCCGGAAGGCAGTCCCGCATACTCGCCCTGGAAGTCGACGAAGTCCATCTCGATGCGAAGGAGCTCTTGGGAGAGCGCCGCGAGCGTTTCGGACACCTCGGTGAGGGTTCGAGAGGACGCGGGCACAATGATGTGGATAGTTGTGTGTGTTGACGGGTTCGTCTCGGGTGGCGTTGCGTCCACGGGTGGTTGAGGAGCGTGAAGCCACTCTGTCGCCGAATCCAGCCGTTTCTTCAACGAGTCCATCTTCTCCTCAATCACTACAGAATGATAGGATATGCGTAGCCCTCACCTCGGCGATAAGGCGACTTGTCATCGTAGCGGTTCAACACGCTGTTTTCCAATCGATTCAGCCTCCGTTCTATATCCTGAATTCCCTGCACGATCCCCAGTTCGCGTTGATCTTCGCTACTCCGTGAGATATCCCTCAAATTCGATACGTGTGTGCTTTGTAATCATTCCAGTTACCCCTTCTAGTCGACGACGACTCCTCAATCTCAGAAGAGGGCGAATTCTACAGGGAAGGATTAGATTATAACGCAAACATAATGAATTGGATTCTGGACTGTTGTGGGTGGATCATAGCACAGCACGGAAGAATCGTCCATCGCAACAGGAATTCTATGTCTCGTTTGGACTCGGTGCTCTATGAATCGGAAGGCATCATGTGACCTCAATCATGGACAAAAGTGACTCATCTCAGCGAGTGTCCTCTTGTGCTCGCCTTTGAAACCTATGGAACACAGAGCAGCGTGTGGTGGATTCAAACACCCAGAATGGGGAGAGACAACCATCACCAATCCTATTTCACACACACCGTCGTGCATATAACCGCAGTCACCTGGCACACTCTCAGCCACTCAATCTTCTCCCAACGCGTGGAGTGGCGATGAAATGGAATGGAGTTCTGACGTGCAGAATGGCTGGGCGTCCCGTGAGAGCGTGCTTGGAAAACGGGGAAACGCACCACAGCGGAATCCATTCCCCTTTCTCTCGGATCAAACTCGTTTCCTCACAATTCTCTGCTGTGCCTAACAGGATTACTAGAAAATGCTCTCCACCGTTTTTGAGATGACCATTTCTGAGCTCTGCCCTACCTCCGCTCCCTTCTTTGGTTTTATGGGAGTCGCGGCCTCTATTATCTTCGCCAGTATGAAATTGAGCGTGTCCTCCTCATTCTCTAGACCTTGGTTCTGCTTACGGAACCGCTAAGGCCGGTGTTGGTGTATGCTCTATGGGTGTGTTCAGACCTGACGCCGTCATGAGAAACATGCTTCCCGTCATTATGGCTGGTATTCTTGGTATTTACGGACTGATTGCCTCCATCATCATGGTCTACTCCAGTAGTCTTCCTCCCGTTCTCTCACCGTGTAGTCTACCCCGTGAACGATCTCGGCACGCACTACACGAGCTACTCCGGCTACGGTCACCTCGCCGCTGGTCTCAGCTGCGGTCTGTCTTGCTTGGCTGCGGGTCTGTCCATTGGTATTGCTGGAGATGCTGGTAGAGTCCCTGCGCGAAGAGTGAGGCATAGGCGTGCGCGCTTGCGGTCAGCAGGAGAAGATTTTCGTGGGTATGATTCTGATGCTGATTTTCGGAGAGGCTCTTGCTCTGTACGGTCTGATTGTGTCTATCGTCATCGTTACCGTTACGGGTTACCAGTGTTAAGCTTTGTGCTCTGTTTGTTTTAGTTCCTCCCGGTTGTGTGGATCAAACACGCTCTATATTACATAACCTTCTTGGAATTGACGTGGGTCGAAAGCTGGATGCTGACGGAATGGGTGCTCTGGCTCGGAGACAGCAACTATCCCTCATCCTCCGTCCTCTACCCTACCGACTGGTGCATGTCGTCTCCCTCGCTCTTCCGCGACCGATTGAACATCCGCTTCGCGCTGTACCGCTGGTACACCGTCTGCGAGGGCGGTGTGTACGAAGAGTACGCCCCGCTGTAGGAGCTCGGCTCGGCAGCCTTCGACGGTGCCTGGGGACGGATGTACGTGGAGAGAAGAAGAATGGAGAGCGGGAAGATTTCGGACAGAAAGTAGTAGAAGAAGAAGTACATCGTGCTACGCCGTGAGTCCCGAGAGGGAGCGCTACGATGCGTACAGATGCGAGCCAATCATGTGCATGCTTCCGTTCGTGTTGACGCTAGGAGTGAGGCGGGAGAGGCGACTCAACTCGAAGTCGAGCACGATCACGTCCAGAAGGAAGAGACACTCGAGAACTGCGCGCAGAAAGAAGGTGAAGGAGGAGATCGCCAGGATGATGAACATCTACGCGTGAACACTTCAAACAGTCCGCACCTTGCGTATCACATTCTTCGACACCTCGATGCGCTTCATTTCCCTGTAAATCTAACGGTGAAGAAGAATGCCCGCACACACCTGATTGCCATATCCCACGAGCGCAAGGAGACAGAACACGCATAGTCCGGTGAGGACAAGACTAGTCCGTTATGCTGTGACGCATCACGCACTGAACAACCCTTATCATCGTGCTGACGTCGACGAACAGGCAGCAGAGGACGCAGACAAAAACAAGGACATATCCCTAGACTCAGAGAAAGGACGGACGGCTCACGGACATAATCACGATGATAAACACGTGCCGAATTGCGGGCTGGGACAATCCCAGCAGTGCGTAGTAAATTTGGACGAGAAACACCACCTGCAGGGAAAGACTACGTCAGACCCAATCAACGCACGCTACCCCGTCACAAAAATCAAATTCGTTATCTCTTCCAGCATGGTTATGGCAAACTCGCGACAGTAGTCGGGGAGAATCATAAACACGTGACAACCAATTCTACGGGTGACGTAGTTGATGGCAGACAGACGAAATCAGCCGAAACAGAGACCCGATAAACACGAGGAGGTAGATCGTCTTACGCACTTCGCTTCCAAGACTCGTGTCACTGTGACTGATAAGTTCACGTTAAGCAGTACATGGAAAAGGAAGTGGAACAGAATTCCAGGGCAACAAGGAGAATGAAAACAATGTAACAAATTGCCTCCAAAAGAAGCAGTACATCCCAAATGGTGAATGTTTTCATGATCTCATGTCCTGTGTGGGAGGAATGCTGAAGACACTTCCAGTACTCGAATACGGGGGGCGTGGGGGAGGGAGTGATGTGGACACAGAGTGTGACAGATGGAGTGGAGAAGGGGAGAGGAGGACTGTGGAACGAGATGAAGGTGGGATGATCACTCATCTCTTTCCTTCGCCACAGTGCTTGTTGACGTTGATGTTTCACCGTATCCACTTCCGTTCCCACCGCTACTCCTTATCCAGTGATCCCCCAATCCCCCACTCTTTCGTATCTCGTTACGAAATGGAACAAAACGCATTTTCCATTTCCAATTCGTAGCGAGAATGGCATCCTCGTATCGCGTTTCTCTCTATCTATTTGCGTTCTTGCTTCTCCAGTGCGTTACTCACGAATTGGAGTTTAGTGAGTGCACAACGGAAGAGCAGGCTGTTGACTGGGTGCGCGCGAAGATTGAGAACAACGAGAAGATCGACAAGAACACGATTTCAATCGTCGCCATTGTCCTCCACGCGTAAACCCTAGGCCGTGCCGCGTTCGTGGTGGACGGCTGCGGAGCACCTTGTGACGGCTGCCGCAGAACAAAAGGTTGACATTTCATCCCCCTTTGCTCGTTCCGCTGCGATCATCAAGTCCAACCTGCAGAAGATTCAGAATATGATCAACCGGAACGGAAAGGACTGGGCGGTGATTCATCCCGCGTTCCAGTGGGCGCAGGGCATGAACGATGTGTGCGCTTTCCGCCCCCGTTACGTCTAGATCAATGTAAACATCAAGTACGCTCACAAGTGGGATACGCCCGCCACTCTCGGCTGCTCCGTGTCCAACATCACCTTCTCTGAGAAGGCGGTGTACGTGGAATCGAAGTGGTAAGAGCTGGTCGCAGTTTGTGAACTGTAGTCCGTCTACGAAGAAGAAGTTCCAACTGAACCTGGCGTTGTTGAAAGAGTTGAATCCCGAGGTGATTCTTCTGTGATCGTTTGACGGATAGGAGTGCCACTGGAATGATGCCTCGGTGGGTCGTGTGGTGCTCATGATGAAGAAGAAGGAAAGGGGTCACTGGGACAACATTCTCGCTGTATGTGTTGTTTTGTGGATGTGAGATGTAGAAGGGAGAAGCGATTCCGCGCAACATGCATACGTGGTGGTCGATGAAGGATCAGTTGGAGAAGGAGGACGAGAACACGCGCAAGTCGGAAGAGAAGAAGCGTGAGGAAGAGGACAAGAAGAAGAGAGAGGAGGAGAGGAAGAAGGAGGAGGACAAGAAGAAGGAGGAGGAGCAGAAGAAGACGGAGGAGGCGGAGAAGGCGACCCGTGACGCGATTAAGGAGGCGAGCAAGGCGGCTGAGGAGGAGATGGCGAAGAAGGGTGCTGAGAAGAAGGTCTCAGAAACGAAGAAGGAAGAGAAGGTGACAGAAACGAAGGAGGAGAAGATCTCAGAAACGGAAGTGAAGGCGGACGGAAGTGTAAACTGAGCCTGTTTGCAACAAACACCCGAACACTCAATAGTCCATCGGCTGGCGACAGAGAGGACAGGTGTGGCTGTTCGACGTACGGAACCACACGCTCAAACAGTTGCTATGGAACACGCCGACGCACTGCGAACAGTGCTTGTCCGGCAGGGAGTGGTTCGTCGGATGAAGGACGCAGTAACAAATGGGGCACGGCTCGACGCTGTTCAGCTTGTCCGTCAACATCTTCGCCATCTCCACCACCGCCGTCGCGGACGACGAGTAGCGGCTCAGCCGCTGGCGCAGACTCACCTGCCACTTCATCGCGTCCTTCGTCTTCAAAAACTCCAGCTGGTCCGAGATGTTCTACCCGTCACGCCTCGCTCGCACGCCCACCGTCGTGATGTCCAGCGGGTACAGATCCGCGTGGTCATAGCAGATGCGCAGCTCCGTCACGCCCGTGTGGATCGCCCGCACCACGCGCGTCCC
>ERZ780157.3264-NODE-3264-length-13817-cov-3.927118_pt1 | contig 13817 bp, 10 predicted proteins | sample MGYA00511169_ERZ780157 | MGnify/ENA primary metagenome ERZ780157 (study PRJEB29588, sample SAMEA1965149) | human gut metagenome | biome: human gut; feature: human-associated habitat; material: faeces | place: Denmark | collected 2008/2010 ... | reverse complement strand
GCCCACGGAGAAAGTGAGCAGTATCACAGTGAAATCAAGACGGACATGGATGTTGAAAGACTCCCGTCGGGAAAGTTTGAGAGCAACAAACTGGTGCTGGAGCTGACAATGATCGCATATAATATCCTTCGAATCATAGGGCAGGAATCGCTGAATAAAGAAGGATGCTCCCGGCCGGAAGAAAATACATCGCCGAAGAATACGTACGGTGATCAGTAATCTTATGCAGTTTGCGGGATATCTGACAGAACATGCCGGCCGTCTGGTGCTGTCCATTGGAAGGAGTAATCGCTGGAGATTTACTTTCAAGCGTCTTTATGACAGCTTTGCATTCATCACCTGACAACAGGTAGCTGAATATGGCAATGGCAGCTGCACACAAATGGTGCAGTCTTTTTTTGAACGCAAAATTATGCAGCATTTTCAAAATTTAGTATACAATAACAAATATGGCAAACATTTCCTGTGTGCCTTTTCATTTTGAAACAAGGTTCACGGATTCAGGTATTACAAAAAGAATTTTGGCAGTTTGCTGAGAGCAGAGGTGCGACTTCATTTGCAGGAGTTCCCTTTAATTATGAGATGATGAATCGCTTCGGTTTGCTGGAAAAACTGCCAAAATCGATCAAAATATTGACACAGGCAGGAGGAAGGCTGGAACCAGAACTTCAAGAAAAGATAGCACAACTGGCGATACAACGGAAAATACTCTTTTATATTATGTATGGTCAAACAGAAGCCACAGCAAGGATTAGTTATCTTCCACCCTCTTTAGTCTTGGAAAAAGCAGGGTGTGTAGGAAAGGCTATTCCGGGAGGGAAAATCGTGAAGTGAAAATCAATGGAAGACGGATCCGTTTAGAACATTTGGAAGAAAATTGGAAAAAGTATTTTCGCAGCAATATGGTGTGTTCTTTTGATGATTCCAAATTGTATCTGTTAGTGGAAGGCAAAGTTTGTCGTGAATTGTTGATTTTTTGGGAAAATATGGTATACTTTAGTAAGTGTTTTAAATACGTATAAAAGGAGGGTTAACATTATGAAACGTAAATTTTTGGCAGTAACCATGACATTTTTAACGGCAATGATGCTTTGCACGGGATGTGGGAGTCAGGAGACCAAACAGGAACAATCGACACAAACCCAGACCACAAACGACATCAAAGAGGAAACCGGATATAAAGAAAGTGAAGTTTCTTATCCGGAAGGTCAAGTATTTTGTATGGGAAAAGAGGCATCCGGAAAACCGGTTGCATTTCTGTTTGATGAAAAACATACTACGCAGGATAACGCAGCTTATAAGAAGTATGTACTTGAAAATGACAAATGGGAAGAGTCTGACATGTCAAAGACAAATGAGTTGTTGAAGAAGAACAAGATTAATATGTTGTATTCTTTGACTGAGACAGCAGACGGAAAAATTTTCGGAATCGCCAATAAAGATACCGGCATTTATCTGTATGCATTAACAGATAAATTCAAAGCATATCCGGATGCTTTTGGCAAGAAAGAAATAAAGAACTTTCAGGTGGTGGATGCAAGAAGAGTTCTTGTGATGGATGGAGATGGAAATGTCTCGTTGAATGATTTTAAAGGAAAAAGTATTCGTCAATTTGGTGAGAGCAATGCGTTTGCTGATGTGGTAAATGATATGGTATTTACAGTAGACGCTACAGGAAGTAAGATTACGGTTTATGATCTTTCAACTGGTGAGAAAGAAGATGAATATGAAACTCAGATCACACAGCAGGGAATCTGTTTTGCGGTAAATCAGGATGACGAGATTTATGCGGCAACGGAAAAGGGAATATACTTGCTGGAAAATGGAAAGATGACAGAAGTTGTTCCGGAAAAAGTGATGTCTACAAGTACACTAAGCAGTGAAGCATGGCTGAATAGTTTGTTTGTACAGGGAGATAAGTTTTATGTTTCCTATGTGATAGAAGGCGACAATTCAAGAGAATATCGTATGACATCATATGACAAAAAGTAATCCCATCTTGCCAATATCTGCAAATTATGATAAACTCAATAATATAACAAAAAGTTTTTGGATCGTTACGGAAAAAAACTGGGCTTGTGGAGGTAAGTGTTATGGTTGTTGGGATTTGTGATGATCATGCAGAAGAAAGAGAACGGATTTATAAAGTTTGTGAAGTGGTTTTAGAACAGATGGGATGTCCGGCAGAAATTGCGTTGTTTGAAGGTGCATCATTTGTGCTGCAAACAAGTAAGAAACCGGACATCCTGATTTTGGATATCGAGATGCCGGGGATGACAGGCATAGAGTTAAAAGAAGCGTTGCAGAGTGAAGAAGGCGCGACGTACATTATTTTTGTTACGGATCACGAAGAGATGATGACAGAAGCGTTTGGCGTACATGTGCTGCGATTTGTGCAAAAGGGAAATCTTGAGGATAAACTCCCGGAAGCGTTAGCACAGGCGATTCGCATGAAACATAACAATTGTATTGTGCATGGCATGGATAGTCAAAAGATTCTCTATATATATTCTGACGGAAATTATATCCGGATGGTGACGGAAGCGGGAGAGCAGCCACTGATTCGGGAACCCATGAAACAATTAAAGAAAGGATTAGAAGGATGTCCTTTTGTGGAGATAAAAAGAGGATGTCTTGTTAATGTTGCAAAAATTGACAAGATTAAAGGTGGTATTATCAGTATAGGGGGTGAACAACTGCAAATTTCGAAGCGAAAACAGTCTGAAGTGACACATGCCTACCTGGCTTATTATAAGGAGGCATAAGATGATGAGTACAGTACAGTGGCTGATCTGGCTTGTGCCGGAGATGATAAAAACTTTGTTGATCACATATGGGATATTTGGCTTTGAATTTAAAAAATGGAGATGGTGGTTTGTTGTAGCCGCTTATATTGCAGGAGGGATTTGCTTATGTGAACAAGGAGTGGATCTGCTTTTATGGCAGACACTTCGGGGAGCAGTTATTATCTTTGCATTGTTTTCTGGGAAGTTTGGTAGAAAATTAGTGACATTCTTAATCGAGTATATTGCAATTACTATTGTTGATATGATGGTAATGAGTGTTAATATGCTTGTTACAGGGTATGAACATAATTTTGTACAAAGTATAATAGATAATACATTTGGGATGGCTTTTTGGATTATCTTAACGGTACTGGTGTATCGGAAACGGAAGAAGGTTTATGAATTTATACAAACGATATCGTATGGTTACATCGCGCTTGTGCTGGTATTTTTGTTTTGTGTCTGTGTTGTGGCTGGTACCTCTTATCTTGTGCTAAATGGCGAGATTACACAGCAGGCGATGCGGCAGACGTATTTTTTCAATATGCTTTGTATCGTTGTCGCTCTTGTTATCTGTGTAGTGCTTTTTTATCTTGTTTTCAGCCGGAAAAAGGTGCAGCATGAAAAAGAAATAGAGGAAAAAGTATACGAACGTGAATGGAAAAGGTATCAATCTATGCGTTCATACCGCCATGATGTTAAAAAACATTTGCGGGTACTTCACGCGCTGGGAGACCGAGGGAATATCGAGGAAATTCGAAAATACATTGAAGAAATCGGAATTGAATATAACCAAAATGCAGTCAATCATACGGGCGATTTTATTCTGGATTATTTTATAGATTATGTAATCAATGAGTGGAAAGATCATGCTGATTTTTCCTATGAAATAGACGGAAAATTTCCGGCAGAGGTTGACCTGAATTATCGGGAACGCTGCATTTTGTGGGGGAATGCGATGGACAATGTCAACGAGGCATTGGAAAAAGCAGAAAAACCGTTTTTTGAAATTCATATTTCTCATGGCGGGCGTGCCGTGTTTGTGGAAATGATAAATTCCTGTGAAATAAAAGAGGGAAATATTTTGAAAACAAAAAAGGCAGACCGTTCGCAGCATGGAATCGGAACTGCCAATATGCGTGATATTGTAAAACAAAATGGGGGCGAGATCACTTGGCATTATGAAGAGGGGAAAATGCACGTGACGATATCCCTTCTTATTTGAGGGCATTCGATTTGGCGGTAATTTCTTCTACGTGGTGAAATGCCCATGCATGAATATTTAATTCAATGATCGCGCAGCCGCAGTATTCACAATGCTTGGCTCCGAGCATCGGGATCGGGGCACCGCAATTTGGACAGGTTACCGCGAGAGCATCGTCGTAGTCGTTTTTCATTTTGTCCACATCCTGCACATAGATGAGATCGGTGTTAAATTTGGTCTGATATTTATACTGTCTGTCACCTTCCAAAATCTGGTTATTTTCATCCGTGGTATAATGAAAACATTCCAATGAAGTCTGAAATGTAATGATGCATTTTCCGTCCGTTTTACGGTATTGGTAAATCTCGGTGCGGTGAAGTTTGACCTGATCAAAATGTTCAGAGCGTCCCTCGGCCCGCAGCATCTCAATATGGTTTTCCAATTGCTGTTTTAGTTCACGGCTTCCCTCACTCAATGCGTTCTCATCTTTTGTGGTGATGGCACGGAGAAAGGAAACCAGCACATTGTTTGCGCGGTCTTTCATTTCATTGTATTCAAAATCCGGAAAATCCGCGCTGATCTTTGGCAGCAGAAGCGAGGTCATGGAAGAGACCGATTTTGGCGTCGTTGCATATTCTTGTTTCATCTGTACTGCTGCCTGCGTGATATCGGGAGTGCCAAACAATGCCTGCGACGTATCGCGGACTTTTTTGCGGATGCAGAAAAAGGTGATCAAAATAATGCCAATGATAACAAGGATTAAAATAAGGGTAATAATTAATTTCATAACAGTGTCCTCTCATTTGTTCTGATAATGATATAGTATCATTATTGAAGGGGAGTTTCAAGATGAAAAAAATGTTAGAAAAACTAACAAAAAGCAGTTGCAAAATCTAACTACGTGCGTTATAATAAATTAGCTGACATATTAAGGGGGAAGAATAATGATGACTATTAATGAGAGGATTAAGAATTTTAGAAATCAATTTCATCTTTCACAAGAGTATGTTGCCAGATATTTAGGTGTTAACCGCGCGACATATACTCAGATGGAAAATGCTAAAAGAAAAATCACAGCAGAGGATATTTCAAAACTGAGTGAATTATTTGGTGTTACAGCAGATGCTTTATTAAATGAAAATAAGGTGGTAAGCCAGCCGGTAGCTGTATTTGCAAGAAGTTTTGAAAAATTAGATGAAAATGATCAGGCAGAAATTTTGAATTTGATTAAATTCAAAGAGCAGTTGAAAAGACAGAGGGATTAAATGGTTAATTTTAAATTAAATGCTAAAAATTTCAGAGATGCAGAAAGCATGGCGACCGCCTATTTGACCGCCTATTTTGGCAATTCTGAAATAGAGTATCCAATAAGCCCGTTCAAAATGCTGAAAGATGAAGGGGTGGATTTTTTTATACGCAATTTTAATAAACTTGAAGGAGTATACATACCAGCTCAATCAAAAGATGATATAGCAATAGTGGGCATAAATGCAAAAAGACCAATTACACGACAAAGATTTACTGCTGCACATGAGTTATGTCATCATTTTAGAGATGCAGATAAGCAGGTTGCATGTCCTATGGGGCAGAAAAACGCTTCTGAATATTTTGCAGATGCCTTTGCCTCTGCGATATTAATGCCGATGGGGGAGTTAAAAACTAAAGTAAATGAGTATAAGGACGTTAATGGGAATGTCAGTTTTGATAATATATTAAAGATTGCGGATTATTTCGGAGTGAGCTTTGAATCATGTCTAAGAAGAATTGCGTATAAAATACATGCTGTGGAAGGCGATATTGAAACAAAAGAGTTACGCAAAAGAATAAGGAAGTATCATCCAGATAATAAAAGACAAGTATTGGGGATGTCTCATGAAAAGTTATATTCAGATTTGATTGATAATTATGTTGAACAATTACGGTTTACACCTAATAGGTTTGCAAAATATGTGTTTGAAAATAACTATATTTATAATGATAGTAGAATGGAAGGTCTTGAAGTTTCACTTGAAGAAGCTTCGGAAATAGTGACAGATTTGCGGAATAATATGCAGAATAGCGAATATTGTGCGGAAGAAAATGAGGCGTATTTATCTGTGGCAGGACATTATTTGATGTATCAGAATATTTTTGAATTGCCGGTTAAAGATACACTTAATGTATATGATCTTTTTAAATTGAATAAAGATTTGTTCGCGTATTATCCGCATCCCGAATTTGGTGGCAATGCACGTCAAAATAATGTTGTGATTTCCGGTGCAAAATTTGAAACTGTGGATTATCATAATATATTTGTGGAATTGAATAAAGTCAATTCAGATATCAAATGTTTTTTTGACACAAGAAAAAATATTAAAATTAGTGATTATATTAAACACGTTGTAAAAATTCATCATAGAATTACTGTAATTCATCCTTTTTCAGAGGGAAATGGAAGAACTGCCAGAGCTTTTATGAATGTTCAGTTAGTGCGAGCGGGATTGACCCCTTTTTATATAAAAGTGGAAGAAAAGAAGGGCTATATTGCTGCTTTAGAAAAAGCAGACACAGAAAAGAACTATGCGGATTTATATGAATGTATTTTTAAAGTGATAATCCGATCTCATGTTGAATTGAGCAAGAATCCTTTATAGGGACAGATTGTATATAGATGTCTATGAAAAAATACTTTTTGATGAGTATTTTTATGAAATAGAAAGAAAAATGATTTTATTGATTGGAGGGCATGTGAATGAAACCACAAAAATGGAAAGGAAAATATTGGCAGTGATTCTGGCGGTGGGGATATTTGCCGGAAGTGTTGCAGTAAATGGAACACAGGCAGCGGCTGCGGAGCAGAGGGCAGCAGGACTGGCTGAACTGGCGCAGGTAATCCGCGACAACGGGATGCAGAGAAAAAGCCGGTTCGCGGTTGACTTCAGCGGAAGTGATGAGGAGTGGATCCGTTTGTTTAATGGCATGTCATTCTTTTATTATGATATGATTGTTTTGGATGACGCGTCGACTTCGGACGATTCCGACTATTTGATCGGAAATATCAATTTTTCGAAAGAATTTATGAGTGCATCGGTGGAAGAAGAGAGCGGAAATGGCGAAATTATCTTTACGCCGACTTATTTTGAAACTGCGGACGAGACAGAATATGTAAATACGCATACGAAAGAAATTCTTGCTGAACTTGGGATTTCGCAGATGTCTGATTATTCCAAAGTAAAGGCGGTGCACGACTATGTCTGCGCACTCATTACGTACACGAATGATGTGGACAATGCATCTTCGGTATATGGCGCGTATGTCCGAGGAGAGGGACTTTGTAACAGTTACGCACTTTGCATGTACAAACTGCTTTTGGAAGCGGGCGTGCCGTGCCATTGGATCGGAGGAAGTGCCGGTACCGGGAGAGATTCTGCCGGTCATGCGTGGAACATTGTGAAACTCGGAGACCAATGGTACAATCTCGATGCGACATGGGATGACGCAGACAATGACAAGATAAGCTATGATTACTTTTTAAAGGGAACCGCGGATTTTGACGAGGCAGATACATCACAGGTTCATACGATGGACAATGAATATTATGAAAGCAGTTATCTTACTGATTTTCCGATTGCGGCAACCTCGTATGTGGTAAGTGACGAGGATCTGAAGCCGGTGACACCTACGCCGACACCGACGAGCGTGCCAAGCGCATCGCCAAGTGCTGCACCAACCGAGGTGCCGACACAGACTCCAAGCGCATCGCCAAGTGCTGCACCAACCGAGGTGCCGACACAGACCCCAAGCGCATCGCCAAGTGCTGCACCAACCGAGGCACCGACACAGACCCCAAGTGTGTCTCCGAGTACCACGCCGGGAAGTCCGGTATCTCCTGTGATGCCGCCGACAACGACGCCGGGTGAAACAAAGGGGATCACAGTCCCTGGTGTACCGACTGACACTACGGAAGATTCTTTATCGGAAATCACAAAATACTCATTTTCCGATATTATCGTGGGAAAATATCCGGCAAAAGGCAAATTTACCATTTCACGCAAAAAGGCAGATGATATCCAGCTTTTGATCGATAATAAGGCGGCAAGAAAGAAAATTGCAAAGATTTCTTATAAGATTACAAGTGGAAAGAAAATTATCAAGACGAAAAATTATGGCATCAGGAAAGACGGAAAACAGTATTTTTCAAATTTGCGTGTATTTGGAAAAAAGAAGGGAAAAGCAAAGATCGCAGTTACCGTAAAATTGATCAATGGTCAGAAGAAAAAATACAACTTTACGGTGCGTGTGCGCTAAAGACAGGGGGAAAATAATTGAAAAAGAAGATAGTATTGTGCATAGTATTGGCTGGGCTGATTTTCAGCCTGGCCGGCTGTGCGGAAGAGGCCGATCAGCCGGAAGCGGGAGTGCAGCAGGAAAATTCGGCAGTTTCGGAGGAAGAATTTGCCGGAGATGGTGCGTGGACGATTCTCGTATATTTGTGTGGAACTGATCTCGAGAGTGGTTATGGCGCGGCGACAATGGACCTGGGCGAGATGCTTGACCGAGATTTTGGCTCGCAGGTTCGTTTTGTCGTGCAGACAGGTGGCTGCACCCAGTGGCAGAACGAGGTCATTCCGGAAGATGCGATCGCGCGGTATGAGATCATAAATGGAGATATGCAGGAAATTTCCCGTATGGAACAGGCAAATATGGCGGAAAGTGCTACATTGAAAGATTTTGTCACTTTCGGAGTGGAAAATTATGGGAGCAATAAGCTGGGACTTATTATGTGGGATCACGGCGGTGGAAGTGTTGCCGGTGTGTGCCTGGATGAAAATTACGGGTCAGATACGCTGGATCTGGCGGAGATTCAGCAGGCGCTCGACGGTATTCCGCGAAAGTTTAATTTTATCGGTTACGATGCCTGTCTGATGGGATCTGTTGAGAATGCGAAGATGCTTTCGCCGTTTGCCAATTATATGATCGGTTCGGAAGAATTGGAAAGTGGCGGCGGCTGGGATTATGCTGCGATCGGAGCCTATCTGCAGGAAAATCCGGGAGCTCCGGCGGCAGATCTTGGAAAAGAGATCTGCGACAGTTTTTATAAAAGCTGCGAAGCACTTGGAGAAGAAAGTACGGCGACACTTTCGGTGACGGATCTGTCGAAGATTCAGAAAGTCTGCAACGAATTTGGCGCGGTAGCAGAAAGCATGAAGGGGAGCACGGAAAATATGGAAACCTTTGGTGAGATCGCCAAAGGAATCCGAAAAGCACAGAATTATGGGGGAAATACGCCGTCGGAAGGCTACAGTAATATGGTAGATCTCGGCGATATGGCAAAAAATATCGCAGGTGCAGTAGACACGAGTGCTCTTCAGGCGGCGATTTCGGAAGCGGTCATTTATCAGGTGAAAGGTGCGAACCGCCGGAATGCCAACGGTCTTTCCGTATATTACCCGCTTCAGATTGAGGACGAAGGGGAATTAAAGACATTTGAAACGGTTTGTGTCAGCGATTCGTATACCGATTTTATCGGAACGATGGTGTACGGCGCTGCCAATGGTTCGATCGAGGAATATTCCGGCGAAAATGATTGGTCGGCTGCAGATCAGAGCGGACATGGACTGGGACTTATGACGGCAGATCAGAACCGGATTCAGATCGCCGAAGAACAACATTTGAATGACGACGGGTATTATACGTTCACGATCGCGCAGGAAAGCCTTCCGAATGTGGCATCGGTTCAGTACAATTTATATATGAAGTTTGACGACGAGACACCGCTTGTGTATCTCGGAAGTGACAACTGGCTTGATTACGATGACCAGACCGGGGTCGTGACAGCTACATTTCAGGGATACTGGCCGGCGCTTCCGGATGGATCACTTCTCAGTATGTACGTGGTAGAGGAAAGCGAGGATTATACTATCTTTTCTTCGCCGATCGTACTCAATGGGCAGGAGACCAATCTTCGTTTTGCCTATCTTTATGGGGAGACAGAGGACGATGGAGAATGGATGGTGCTCGGTGCCTGGGATGGTATCGATGACGAGAGCGGCCAGGCAGATAAAGAAATGACCGAGATCAAAAAAGGAGATGTGATCCGCCCGATCTATGTCGTTGTTGACCAGGAAAGCGGAGAAACGACGGAAATCAAAGGGGATAAATACCGCGTAGGGAAAAAATTTAATATTACGGAGCCAAAGCTTCCGGAGGGCGAATATTATTACAGTTTCGGCATTGACGACCTTTTTGGTTCTACGAAATATCTGGATTTGATCAGCTTTTGGGTAAATAAAAAAGGAAAAGTAGAACTTTCCTATTGACACCACTCTACAACTGTGGTAAGATGGAATATACAGTACTGTGGTAAATTAGGTTCAGTGACCCTTTACTGATTCATTATAGCACAGTTTTGTAAAAAAAACAAGGAGTGAAATCATCAATGGAGAAAAACAGAATACGTCCTGTCAAAGTGGGCAAAGGCGTCAGAATGAGTTACTCAAAGCAAAAAGAAGTTTTGGAGATGCCTAACCTGATTGCGGTTCAGACAGATTCATACAAATGGTTTTTGGAAGAAGGTTTAAATGAAGTTTTTCGTGATATTTCCCCGATTTCAGATTACAACGGAAATCTCAGTCTTGAGTTTGTGGGATTTGAGTTGTGCAAAGATGAGGTGAAATATTCAATTGAAGCCTGCAAAGAGCGCGATGCGACATATGCAGCACCTTTGAAAGTAAAGGTAAGACTTCATAATAAAGAGACAGAAGAGATCAGTGAGCATGATATTTTCATGGGCGACCTGCCTCTTATGACGGCGACCGGTACTTTTGTTATCAATGGTGCTGAGCGTGTTATCGTAAGCCAGCTGGTTCGTTCTCCGGGAATCTATTATGGCATTGCACATGATAAGATTGGTAAGGAACTGTATTCTGCTACGGTCATTCCAAACCGTGGTGCATGGCTTGAGTACGAGACAGATTCCAATGACATTTTCTACGTACGTGTAGACCGTAACCGCAAAGTGCCGATCACTGTATTGATCCGTGCCCTCGGTGTCGGAACAAACCAGGAGATCTTGGATCTGTTCGGTGAAGAACCAAAAATTATTGCAAGTTTTGCGAAAGACGCTTCTGAGAATTATCAGGATGGTCTTTTGGAATTGTACAAAAAACTGCGTCCGGGCGAACCACTTTCCGTCGATAGTGCCGAGAGCCTTATTAATAGTATGTTCTTTGATGTGAGAAGATACGATCTGGCTAAAGTAGGACGTTATAAATTTAATAAAAAACTTGCATTTCGCAATCGTATCGCCGGTTTTGCTTTGGCCGAAGATGCAATTGATATGGAAAGCGGTGAAGTTATTGCCGAGGCCGGTGTTCCTTTGACCGAGGAAAAAGCGGCTGAAATCCAGAATAGAGCAATTCCTTACGTTTTTGTACAGACGGAAGAGCATGTTGCGAAAGTTCTCTCCAATATGATGGTTGATTTGAACGCATTTTTACCAAATGCAGATAAAAAAGAATTGGGTGTGACTGAGGATGTTTATTATCCGGCACTGAAAGCAATCCTGGATGAGTACACCTCCGAAGAAGAAATTTATGAAGCAATTAAAAAACATATTCCGGACTTGATTCCGAAACATATTACGAAGGAAGATATTTTCGCTTCGATCAATTACAATATGCATCTTGAGTATGGCATTGGAAATGATGACGATATCGACCATTTGGGCAACCGTCGTATCCGTGCTGTCGGAGAATTGCTTCAGAACCAGTACCGTATCGGTTTGTCCCGTATGGAACGTGTGGTTCGCGAACGTATGACGACACAGGATGTAGAGACAATCTCTGCACAGTCGCTCATCAATATCAAACCTGTGACGGCAGCAGTCAAAGAGTTCTTTGGAAGCTCCCAGTTGTCACAGTTTATGGACCAGAATAACCCATTGTCCGAATTGACACATAAGAGACGTCTTTCCGCTCTTGGTCCCGGTGGTCTTTCCCGAGACCGTGCCGGATTCGAAGTCCGAGACGTTCACTATTCCCATTATGGAAGAATGTGTCCGATCGAGACTCCCGAGGGTCCTAACATCGGTCTGATCAACTCACTGGCATCGTATGCCCGTATCAATGAGTATGGATTTGTAGAGGCTCCATACCGCCGAGTTGACAAGACAGATCCGGATAATCCGATCGTAACGGACGAAGTCGTTTACATGACAGCAGACGAAGAAGACCGTTATCACGTGGCTCAGGCGAATGAGGCATTGGATGAAGACGGACATTTTGTACGTAAGAACATTTCCGGTCGTTTCCGTGAAGAAACTTCCGAATTTGAAAGAAATAAAATCGATTTCATGGATGTATCGCCGAAGATGGTATTCTCGGTAGCGACAGCCATGATCCCATTCTTGGAAAACGACGATGCAAACCGTGCGCTGATGGGATCCAACATGCAGCGTCAGGCAGTACCGCTTTTGGTTACCGAAGCACCGGTTGTAGGTACAGGTATGGAAATGAAAGCCGCTGTCGATTCAGGTAACTGTGTCGTAGCGAAAGAAGGCGGTGTGGTAGAACGCTCCGAGTCCAACCGTATCATCATCAAAAAGGCGGATGGAAACCGCGATGAATACAAGCTTGCGAAGTTTGTGCGAAGCAATCAGGGTACTTGTATGAACCAGCGTCCAATCGTGACAAAAGGTGATGTGATCGAAAAAGGACAGGTTATCGCAGACGGACCTTCTACTTCCGGCGGAGAGATCGCTCTTGGTAAGAATCCTCTGATCGGATTTATGACATGGGAAGGTTACAACTACGAGGACGCCGTTCTTCTTAGTGAAAGACTGGTACAGGAAGATGTATATACTTCCGTTCATATTACAGAATACGAAACCGAAGCCAGAGATACCAAACTCGGACCGGAAGAGATTACCCGCGACGTGCCGGGTGTCGGCGATGATGCGCTCAAAGATCTGAATGAGCAGGGTATCATCCGTATCGGTGCAGAGGTTCGCGCCGGCGATATTCTTGTCGGAAAAGTAACACCAAAGGGAGAAACCGAGCTGACCGCCGAGGAAAGACTTCTTCGCGCAATCTTCGGTGAAAAAGCACGTGAAGTAAGAGATACGTCTCTGCGTGTTCCTCATGGTGAATTTGGTATTGTCGTAGATGCGAAAGTATTTACGAGAGAAAACGGAGATGAACTTTCTCCGGGAGTGAATAAAACCGTGCGTATTTACATCGCACAGAAGAGAAAGATCCAGGTAGGAGATAAGATGGCTGGTCGTCATGGTAACAAGGGTGTCGTTTCCCGTGTACTTCCGGTAGAAGACATGCCATTCCTTCCAAATGGACGTCCTCTTGATATCGTATTGAACCCTCTGGGTGTGCCTTCCCGTATGAACATCGGACAGGTGCTCGAGATTCACTTGAGTCTGGCAGCAAAAGCTCTTGGTTTCAATGTAGCGACACCGGTATTTGATGGCGCAAACGAAGTAGATATTATGGATACTTTGAAACTTGCCAATGATTATGTCAATACACCATTGGATGAGTTTGAAGCAAAATATAAAGATGTTCTGGATCCGGAAGTGATGCAGTACCTTCTGGAAAATGAAGAATACCGCAAAGAATGGGAAGGTGTACCGATCAAGGAAGATGGAAAAGTTCAGCTTCGTGACGGACGTACCGGTGAGTTCTTTGATGGAGAAGTAACGATTGGATTCATGCACTACCTGAAACTCCACCATTTGGTTGACGATAAGATTCATGCTCGTTCAACCGGTCCTTACTCTCTTGTAACACAGCAGCCTCTGGGTGGTAAAGCTCAGTTCGGTGGACAGCGTTTCGGAG
>ERZ780157.3257-NODE-3257-length-13832-cov-8.564927_pt1 | contig 13832 bp, 10 predicted proteins | sample MGYA00511169_ERZ780157 | MGnify/ENA primary metagenome ERZ780157 (study PRJEB29588, sample SAMEA1965149) | human gut metagenome | biome: human gut; feature: human-associated habitat; material: faeces | place: Denmark | collected 2008/2010 ... | reverse complement strand
TTTTTTAATTAAAATATGATATAAATAATATGTACTAGAAAATATGTTCAAACTAGTGTCATATTACAAACCAACAGGTGACCACATAGGGGAGTAGAATACTTATCTAATGGAATAAAAGAAGGAAAGAAATACCAGACTTTACTTGGAGTTACAGTTTCTGGAAAAACTTTTACTATGTCAAATATTATTTAGCAAGTACAAAAGCTAACAATAGTTTTAGTATAAAATAAAACATTAGCAGGACAATTATATAGTAAAATTAAAGAGGTTTTTCCAGAAAATAATGTGAAATACTTTGTTAGTTAGAATGACTAACTACACAAATAGCTTTAAATAGCCACTTCTAATCCCTTTTAGTTTTATTTAATTTACTAAAAAAATGACTAAATAAGCCTAAAAAAACAAAATAAAGCTAAACAAACAGAAAATATGCCCCAATTCGTGTAAGATAACATAATTTCATTAAAAAATTTGACAAAGTATAGAATAAAGTATATAATAAAGTACAGAATAAAGTATAGAATAAAGTAAAATTATTTTATACTTCGGAGGGAAAATATGAATTTAGGAATGGAAACAGAAAAAGTAGAATTTAAAAAGAGTACAAGCGAAATTATTGAAGGAGTAATATCATTATCAGCTATGTTGAATAAACATGGAGAAGGAACAGTATATTTTGGAGTAAAAAACAATGGAGACGTAATAGGACAAAAAGATTTAAATGAAAATACTTTAAGAGATATATCAAGAAAGATAGCTGAAGGCATAAAACCGCAAATAATTCCTAATATAGCATTAGAATTGATAGGAGACAAAAAGGTTATTAAAGTGTTTGCAAAGGGAAATGATATTCCATATTCAGCATTTGGAAAATATTATAGTAGATCATTCGATGAGGATAGAGGACTTTCTCCAGAAATGTTAAAAGCATTAATAAATAGAGAGGGAGAACCAGATTATATAGTTAATAAATTAGCATCTAATCAAAATCTAACATTTAAGATGTTAAAAGGATTATATATATCGAATGATATTAGAATTAATAATGAAAAATTTGAGGATAATTTAGGATTAAAGACAAATGATGGTAAATATAATTTTATGGCTGAGTTGTTAGCAGACTCTAATGATATATCTATTAAAGTAGTGACTTTTGCGGGATTAGACAAAGCAGTAATGTTGAAAAGAACTGAATATGGTGGAAAATGTTTGTTGTTATCTGTTAATAATGTTTTAGAATATATGGAAAGCATAAATGAAACAAAAGTAAAAGTTGGAGGAATTCAAAGAAAAGAAGAAAAATACTTTGATTTTAGTTCTTTTAAAGAAGCATGGCTAAATGCTTGTATCCACACAAAGTGGTCTGAAGAAATTCCACCTGCTGTTTATATATATGATGATAGAATAGAAATTGTATCAAATGGAGGCTTACCATCAGCATTAACAAAAGAAGACTTTTTTGCAGGAGTTTCAAAACCTATTAATAAAAAGCTATTGAAAATTTTCTCGGATTTAGATTATATCGATCAAACCGGGCATGGTATTCCACTGATAGTTAAAAATTATGGAAAGAAAGCTTTTTATATTAGTGAGCACACTGTGATTGTTACTTTACCACTTAACAAAAAATTATTGGATGGCATTAACGTGGAAAGTATATATTTAGATCTAAATGAATCAGAAATCAAAATATTATCTTTAATAAAAGATAATAATACTTATAAAACTAGTGATTTTATGAAATTAACTAATTATAGTGAATCCTATATTAATAAAATTTTGCGTTCCTTAAAGAATAAAGAGTATATTAAACGTATAGGAGCAAATAAAAATGGACACTGGAATGTACTTAAATAAATGTATTATAATATTCAAGTATAAAATTGGTGCTTATGAATTGCTTTATGTGCAAGTGAGAAATATTATATGAAAATTATAGTAACTAGACATGTACAAACCGACTGGAATGTTCTTGGTAAATTTCAAATATAAACTGATGTAGAATTAAATAAAACAGGGAGAAGTTAGGCAAAAGAAACGACTGAAATTATTAATAAGAAGTTTATGGTTACTATTATACAAGACAATAGATTAATGAAAATAGGATTTGGTAAGAGTGAAGGTATAACCAAAGAAGATAGAAAAAAATTAAAAAAGATTAATATAGAAGTAAATGATATATGGAATTATAATAAAAACGTAGATTTTTATGGTATAGAGCCTATGAAAAAATTTTGTAATAGGATATATGAATTCTTAGATGAATTAATAAAGAAATACAAAAATAAGAATATCCTTATAGTAACACATGGAGGACATGTGTACCAATAAAGTCCTACCTTATGGAATATCCTTTAAAAAAGTTTATTGATAGAGAGCATGTTAAAGGATTGGAGAATTGTGAGGTTATAAAATATGAGATTTTAAAAAAGTTTATGACCAAATTTGTGCATAAGAAAAACATTAGAATTAATTGAAACATCTTATAAAAAAGGAATGGGAATAATTAAAACTATAATAATCAATGATGAGAATATAAATAAGCAGTTTGCAAAAAAAGAAGTTAAAAAGTAGAGCAATAATGTTCCAATTAGTATCGGATTACAAGCCAGCAGGTGGCCACCTAAGAGAGTAGAATACTTGTCTAATGGAATAAAAGAAGGAAAGAAATACCAGACTTTACTTGGAGTTACAGGTTATGGAAGAACTTTTACTATGTAAAATATTATTTAGCAAGTACAAAAGCTAACAATAGTTTTAGTACACAATAAAACACTAGCTGGACAATTATATAGTAAAACCAAAGAGGTTTTTCTGGAAAATAATATGAAATACTGTGTGTCATAATACGGGTAAAATTAGCCCGTATTTTTTGTGCATTTTTTCTTAAAAAAGTATTGAAAATTTATATAAAAAGATGATATAATTTAAAACGAATGATAGTATTTTGTGGGAGGCTAATATATGATTAGAAAAACATTTGGGAAAAGTAATAATTTACAAAAAGAAAGGAACGGAAATAACGCAAAAGGAATTAGCTTATTAGTTTTAATAATAATATTAATAATAATGTTAATACTGGCAACAGCAGTAATAACAATGGTAATAAATCAAGATCTTTTTAATAATGCAAATGATGTGGTAATGAAATCGGATATGATGGCAATGTTAAATAGCCAAGAAGCCAGACTATCAGATTTAATGCATGATAAACTAGGAGATAAAAGTAAAATAACAGAAGAAGATTTTGCAGATATAGTACCAGAAGAATATGCACAGATGGGATTTATAGCAAGTAAGGATGGTATGATATATGCTGGTGATGATGAACATGTAAAAGAACTAGCAATAGAGATGGGATATATAATACCAGGAGATGTAGAAATACCAGATATAGAGGGAATCTTTGTAAGTAATGTAACAACAAATGGTGCAAGGATAGAAATAGGAATTGAAGAAAAGCCAGGAGTAAAGTACACATATAAATATAGTAAAGATAATGGAGCTACATGGCAAAGTGAAGTATCATATGAAACAATATACCAAATAAAAGGGATGACTGAAAATACAACATATGAAGTTAAGGTAGAAGCTTCAAGTGGAAATAGTAAAAAAGAGTCAGGAGTAGAAAGATTAGTAACAAAAGAACTATTACTTGGAACAGTAGAGATAAGAGAAGGAAATAAAGCAGGAGATATATATGAAGAAGAAACATGGACAAACAAAGATATATATATCGCTATACATCAAAGTGAAACAGGACAAACAACATATGAATTAACAGGAGCAAATACTTCACAAGAGCAAACAGGAGAAACTACAATAAGTGGACAAGGAAAAACAGAATTAATAGTAAAAACAACAGATGGAACAAATACAAAGACTGAAATACATAAAATAAATATAGATAAAGAAGCACCAACAGGAAATATAACAGCGTCATCAACAACAAATAGTATAGTAGTAGATATAAGAAACGCAGTAGATAATTTAAGTGGAATAAAGAGTTATAAATTTTATTTAAACGGAGTATTAAAAGAAACAAAAGAAGGTATAGAAGAAGATATAAGCTATGAATATGAAGGATTACTACAAGGCGTAGAATATGAAATAAAAGTAGAAATAGAAGATGTAGCAGGAAATATAAAAGAATATAGTGAAGTAAGAGATGTAAGTGAAATAACAACAGAAGAAGATATAAAAGTAGAGATAGAACCAACAGGATGGACAAATCAAAATGTAAAACTAACAATGACATTCCCAGCAGTACTAGGATTAATAGGTCAATATAGTGAGGATGGAATAAGCTTTAGAGATGTAACAGAAGAAGGAAAATCAAATGTCCAAGTTGAATATGTAGGAGAAAATAGAACAGTATATGTAAGATATAAAGATGTAAATGGACAAACAGGTAAAATAAGAAGTATAACAATAACAAATATAGATAAAGCTTTACCAGAAATAAAACAAATAAATCCATCAAAAACAGAGCAAACAAATGAGAATGTAGAAATAACAATAGTAATGCAAGATAACTTGAGTGGAATAAATGGATACATGATAAGCCAAAATGGAAATTTAGATGTAAATTCTAGTGGATGGGAAACTATAGATAGAACAACTGAAGAAATAAGTAGAAAAGTAGAAGTAAGAGAAAATGGACTATATTATATATATGTAAAAGATGTAGCAGGAAATATAAAAAAAGAAAGTATAAACATAAATAATATAGATAAAGTAGCACCAACAGTAGTAATAGAACCAAATGGAGGCGAATATGTATTACCAACAGGAGGAGAAAAAGCAACATTAAAAGCAACAGTAACAGTAAATGATATAGGAGAAAGTGGAATAAAGACTGATAGCTTGATGTATGTATGGAGCACAAGTGAAAGTGCTCCAACTACAGGCTATGAAAACTTTGGAAGTGGAGCAGAATTAACATTTGAAGATGCAACAAAAGGAACATGGTATTTATATGTAAAAGCTCAAGATAATGCAGGAAACATAACATCACCAGATCCAATAAAATCACAAGCATTTGTAGTAAATGATGAAGTAAGTGATGCAAATAAAATAACATTGACACCAGATATTACAGGATGGACAAATGGAAATGTAACAGTAAAAATAACATATGGAGCAAATCTAAAATATAATCAAATAGCAGGAATTGGAGGATTAACAACTCCAAATGCTACAGAGATAGTAGTAGAAAAGAATGCTACAGTTTATGCGGAAGCAACAGATGCAGCAGGAAATAAAGTAACAGCAAGCATTGACATAGGAAATATAGATAAATTAATACCACAAGAAATAACAATAGATCCAAATGGAAAGATAAATACAAAAGAAGTAGAAGTAAATGTACAAGCATTAGATGTAGAAGCAAATGCAGAATATGGAATGAGTGGAATAGATGAAATAAAATATCAATGGGTATTATCAAAAGAAAAGATAAGTGAAGATGATAGTACATGGGATAATGCAGCAACAGTAGAAAATGGAGGAACATTAACAAGAAATAATACAACAGAAGATGTATATTTACAAATAAGAGTAAAAGATAAAGCAGGAAATAAGGTAGTAGTAGTTTCAGAGGTATATGAAATAGATAATACACCACCAACAACAGATGCACCAGTGTTAGAGTCAACAACATATATAATAAAGGCAACATTAAAACAAACAGATGCAAATAGTGGAATAAATGAAGAAAGTATAAAATATGCAATAAAAGAAAGTGAAAGTGATACATGGGGAGAATGGATAGATGCAAAAAGTTTAACATATGAATTCTTAGGAATAGTAAGTGGGAAAAAATATGATGTAAAAACAAAAGTAACAGATATGGCAGGAAATGAATCTGAGTCACAAGTAGCAACAATAACCACAGAAGAAATGCAACCAGCAGAAGGAAATATAACAATAGAAATAATTCCATCAACATGGACAAATGAAGATGTACTGGTAAGAGTAACATATAATAAAATAAATGGACTTATAGGGCAATTTAGTCAAGATGGACAAATATGGAATGATATAACTCCAACAAGTGAAACTGAAAATACACAAATATATGAAATAAAAATAAGTGAAAACAAAACAGTATATGCAAGATATAGAGATGAAATAAACCAAATAAGTGAAGCAAAAACAGCAACTATAGCAAACATAGATAAGGATAACCCAATATTAAGAGAATTAAATTATAGTACACTATATTGGACAGATAAAGATGTAGTACTAACAATAAAAGCAATAGATGAATTATCAGGATTATCAGGATATATGTTAAGTACAGATGCAAATGTAACAGCAGATACAGAAGGATGGCAAGCATTAGAAGCAAATACACAAGAGCAAAGTTTTGAGATTACAGTATCAGAGAACAATACATATTATCTATATATAAAAGATGTAGCAGGAAATATAATAAAAGAAGAAATAAATATAAATTATATAGATAGGACAGAGCCAATAATAGAGAAACTAGAAGAAGTATCAAGTGAAGATGGAGTATCTACTATAGAAGCAGTAGCAAAAGAAAATGAAGGTTATATAGGAAGCTATATGTTTACAAAAGATGCTAATATAACAGAAGCTACAACAGAAGGCTGGACAGTATATGAAGAACCACAAAAGACAACAACAGAAAGCTTTGAAGTAACAGAAAATGGAACATATTACTACTATGTAAAGAACTTAGTAGGAAAAATAGCTAAAAAAGAAATTGTTATTGATTCATTAAATAGAGTATTTAAAATAACATATGATGTAGATGGTGGAACTTTTATAGAGGAGAATCCAACTGAATATACAAGTGCTACAGATGGAATACAATTAAAAGAACCAGTAAGATCTGGATATACATTTAATTATTGGGTAGAGTCTCAAGATGGATTATCAAGTCAAATAGGAATATTGAGCTTTGAAGGAAATGAAACTTATATAACAGAGTCAAATGGTGTATATACAATGACGAATAATCGATCTGGTAATACTTTTAGTTACGTAAAGATACAAATATATGATTTAAGTTTGAATTATATAGAAAATATAACAGCTCATGATTCTCCTGGTACATATAATGAAACATATACATGTAATTTAGAAACAGGAACATATTATATAGCAATATCTGCAAATGGATCAACAGCAGATTCTCCAAAACCATACTATAGGGTAAATCTAGAAAAAGGAAGAACATATAATGTAGGATTTACATTAGATAGTTTTAGTACTACAAAAGCTGTAGCAAGTAAGTTTAAGTTTTATAGAGATGGTGGAAATGTAACATCAATACCAGTAAATATAATTCAAAAAGGTGATACTGGTGATAAGTATTTTACTGCTTTATGGGAAGGATTACCAATGATACAAAAATCGACCTGGTCCTCAAGAACAGATTTTCATAGTAGTATATACAAAAGCAAAACAACAAAGATAGTATTTAAAGATAGTACAGATATACCAAGTACAGCGATAGAGAGCTGGGATGTATCACAATTAAAAAATGGAAGTGTAATAGCCTATGTAGAAGATGATGGAAATAATGGATATATAGTAACAATAGGAGGAAAAGGTAAAGTAGTAGCAAATACAGATTCATCAGATCTATTTTATGCATTTACAGCTTTAAAAGAAATAGAAAACTTAAAAATATTTGATACAAGTAATGTAACAAATATGAGTTCTATGTTTGAGAGTTGCCGAGTTTTAACAAACTTAGATGTAAGTGGATTTGATACAAGTAATGTAACAAATATGAGTTCTATGTTTGATGGTTGCTATGTTTTAACAAGTTTAGATGTAAGTGGATTTGATACAAGTAATGTAACAAATATGAGGTCTATGTTTAATTTTTGCCAAGATTTAACAAACTTAGATGTAAGTAGATTTAATACAAGTAATGTAACAAATATGCGTTCTATGTTTCAGAGTTGCGAAGTTTTAACAAGTTTAGATGTAAGTGGATTTGATACAAGTAAGGTTACAGATATGAATTCTATGTTTAGTTATTGCTATGTTTTAACAAACTTAGATGTAAGTGGATTTGATACAAGTAAGGTTACAGATATGCGTTATATGTTTAGTTATTGCTATGTTTTAACAAACTTAGATGTAAGTGGATTTAATACAAGTAATGTAACAAATATGCGTTCTATGTTTAGTGGTTGCCAAGATTTAACAAACTTAGATGTAAGTGGATTTAATACAAGTAATGTAACAAATATGCGTTCTATGTTTCAGAGTTGCGAAGTTTTAACAAGTTTAGATGTAAGTGGATTTGATACAAGTAAGGTTACAGATATGAGTTATATGTTTCAGAGTTGCCGAGTTTTAACAAGCTTAGATGTAAGTGGATTTGATACAAGTAATGTAATATATATGGGTTCTATGTTTAGATATTGTCATAATTTAACCACTACATTTACTATTAGAAATAGTAACACATCTTCATATAATTCTATGTTTAATAGGGCGGCACAAAATTCGCCTGCAAAAATAACAGTAAATTATACTATTGAAACATCTGACTTGGTAGATGCAATGATAGCTACAAAATCAAGCAATTCAAATGTAGTAAAAGGAGTAGAAGTACCAGTATTATCAACATTTAGTTTAATGTCATTATTTAACAATGATATAGTAAATAATGAAGAGGCACCAAAAATAGTAGCAAGTGTAAATAATGATGGAAATGTGTATATAAAGATAGAAGATTATGTTGGTATAAAAGAAATAAAGATAATAGATGAAAGCGGAAATATTTTAGAAAGTATAGATGTTAATGGAGATATAAAATATAAAAATAATGTTGTTTTACCAAGTGGAAATTATAAAATAGAAATGATAAATGTTGAAGATGATGTATCAAATATAAATATTGATGTGTAAAAATAAGTTGAAAAATTTTTATGTAGATAAAAAGTATTATAAGAATACATATAGAAAGTAAGAGGAAAGATGAAAAGTAAAAAAAGATTAGTTATTATAATTATATGTGTTATTTTGCTATTAGTAGTAGCTTTATTATTAGTTAAATTTTTTACAAAAGAAGAAACTAAAAATATAACAAATAAAATAGACATGGGAAATTTGGAGAATATAGAAATTAAAAATAATGAAAAAGTAAATATATCTAAAAAAATGAAAGAGAAAGTAGAAAAAGAAAATTTGATTTTTGAGATAAATAGTCTAATAGCAAATGAAAATGAAACAAAAATAGATATAAAAGTTACAAATAAGGGTGATGAAATATTTGTTGGAAAAGAGGTAACGATTAACTTTTTAGATAAATCAGGAAGAAGTTATGGAAAAGTAGAAGGATATATATCAGATATAGAGAGCAATGCGAGTATAAATGTAAAAATAACAACAACACTTGATGTATCAAATGCATATTCGTTTAGAATAGTTGATTAAAATATTAATTTAAATTTTTATAATATTATTTATAGTAGTTAGTTGTTGTTTGAAATCGGAGTGATTAATCACCCCGATTTTTTTCTTTTTCTTGCAAAAATGTATATTTTATAGTAAGATATATAATATAAAAAGGAGTTATTTATGGAAAAAATTATTACTGCAAGAGTAACTGAAAATTTACTAGGTAAATATATATTAGAAGATAAGAATAATAATAAATATGAAGCTATATTAACAGGAAATGTTAAAAGCAAAAATAGTGTGTTGATTGGTGATATGGTTGAATTTAATAAAAGTTATGATAAATACACTATAAGAAAGGTATTGCCACGTAAAAACAGTTTAATAAGACCACCAGTTTCAAATATAGATAATCTTGTAATAATGTTATCAGTGGCATCGCCATCACCAGATTATATATTACTTGACAAACAAATTATTTTATGTAAAAGTAAAAATATAACTCCAGTTATATGTGTAAATAAAACAGACCTTTTAGAAAATACAGAAGAAGCTAAAGAAGAACTAAAGTATATAATGAAAGTGTATACTAATTTAGGTATTAAAGTTATATACACAAGTACAGTAAAAAAAGAAGGAATGGATAAATTAAAGGAAGTATTAAGAGGAAAGGTATCTGCTTTTTCTGGTAATTCGGGTGTTGGAAAATCTAGTATAACAAAAGAAATATTAGGTTGTAAAAATGAAGATATATTAATAGGAAAAGTAGGAGAAAAAACAAATAAAGGAAAACATACTACTAAGTATGTAAAATTATATAGTTTACAAGATAATACATATATTTTAGATACTCCAGGTTTTTCAAGTTATGAATTATATGATATAGATTATAAAAATCTACCAAGTTATTATCCGGAATTTAAAGATATAAAATGTGACTATGAAGATTGCATGCATGTTAATGAGGATATATCAGTTTGTAGAGTTAAAAAATTAGTTAAAGAAGGTATTATCGATAAAAAAAGGTATGAAAGATATGTGTATATATATAATAAATTAAAAGAACTTGATGATAAAAAATATAAGAGGTGATACTATGCCAAAAAGTATATCAATATCTATTTTAGATGCAAAGAATATACCTGAGTTCTTAGAAGAATTAAAAAAAATTAAAGAAAATGAAGATTGTTTTGAAAATTGGATTCATTTTGATGTTATGGATGGTAAATTCGTAAATAATACAGGTATAGATTTAAAATATATAAAAACTGCAAAAAATATGGGCTTTTATACTGATACTCACTTAATGGTAGAAAAGCCACTTGGTGATAAATATATTGATAAAGCAATTGAATATGGAACAGATATTATTACTATTCACTATGAAATTTCTAATTTTAATGCTGTATTAAATAGATTAGTTAGTATAAAAAAAGAATTATATAAAACATGTAATAGAGAGTTAAAAATAGGAGTAAGTATAAAACCAAATACAGATGTTAAAGAGTTAAAAAAATATTCTGATATGTTTGATTTATTACTAATAATGAGTGTTGAACCGGGATATGGAGGTCAATCATATATTTATAATACTAATGAAAAAATATCTATAGCAAGGAGATTATTTAAAGATAAAATAATACAAGTAGATGGTGGAGTAAATCTAGAAACAATTGAAACACCTTTATCACTTAATGTAGATAGTTTTGTTGTTGGCTCTTACCTTACTAAAAATGACGCAAAAGATAATTTACTAAAGCTCAATATATTAAAATATTTAACAGATTTACCAAAAGATGGCAACCTTGAATTTGATAAAAAGTTACTTATGATAGTCCCTGGTGGGTATGGAGAAAATGATACTTTACTTGGAATTAGTGTCCCAACAATGAGAAAAGCAGCTAGAGTATGGTATAAAGATATTAATCTTACTACACTTACACCATATATATCTAGTAAGTATCATGATTATAGAAGATTTGCAATTTTTTGTATGTCTAATATTGTAAAAAAATATTACTCAAAAAATGAGGATAAGAAAATAAAAGATGTAGTAGACTTTATGTGTAGCAATGTAAGTTATATAAATAATTGGGATTTAACTGATGAAGCTGGTCCCAATATTCTAGGATTTTATTTAATGTCAATAAATATTTTAAAAGCTAAGGAAGAAGTTTTAAAATTTGTTGAAAATGACAATATTTGGATAAAAAGGATTGGTATAGTCTCTTTACTTACTATGGCAAGAAATAATAAGCTTAATTTTTGTATAGATATATGTAAAAATCATATGTATAATGAAAATCATTTGATTCAAAAAGCTATTGGATGGGTGTTAAGAGAGGTATATAAAAAAGATTCAAAGAAAATAGTTGATTTGTTAAAGGATAAAAATAGTAAGAAAAAGTTACCAACTATTTTACTTTCATATGCATGCGAAAGAATGAGTAGTATTGAAAAAAATAGTATAAAAAATAATTAAAATAGGAGAAATAATATGTATATTGGAATTATTGGTGCAATGGAGTCGGAAATAGCTCTATTACTTAATAAATTACAAGAAATTAAAGAAAATAAAATTGGACCATTTGTATATTATATTGGAAAGTTATATAATAAAGATGTAGTATTGGTTCAAAGTTTAGAAGGAAAAGTAAATGCTGCAATATGTACACAACTTTTAATAGAAAATTTTGATATAAAATATATATTAAATGTTGGAGTTGCAGGTGGCATTAGTTCTAAACTTGATATTGGTGGTATTGCTATAAGTAGTGCTACGGTTGAATTTGATAATGATACAACAGCTCTTGGATATGAACTTGGGTATACTTTTGGAATTGAAAAAGTATTAGTAAAGTGTAATGAAAAGTTAGTAAAAAGTATATATGATATTTCAAATAAAGATAATAATGCTATAACTGGAGTTATTGCTTCCTCTGATAAATTTGTTGAAGAAAGTACTACTAAAGAATTGTTAAAAGATAAATTTAATGCTATTGCTGTTGATATGGAAACAGCTGCTATAAATCATGTATGTGCATTAAATAATGTTGATTTTTGTGCGATTCGTGCAATATCAGATAAAGGAAGTAAAAAAGAATTTAGAGAATTTTTACAAGAGGCATTAAATAGTATAAATAAAATTATTTTTGAATTCTTAAAAAGTGATTGAAAAATATCTTAATTAATGCTAAGATATAATAAGTTAAAAGGAGTGAGAGGTTTTATGAGGAAAGTAGCATTAATGACTGCGGGAGGAGATTGTCCTGGTCTTAATAGTGTAATAAAAGCAGTAGTTATGTCTGCACAAAAAAAGAATATAGAAATAATTGGTATAATGGATGGGTATAAAGGGTTTGTTGAGAAAAACTATGTAAAACTTGATAAAAAAAGTGTATATAATATTGAAACAGAAGGAGGAACTATAATAGGGTCTTCAAATAAAGAGTGTCCATTCCATTATCCTGTAGATGATAAAAAAGTACATTATGAAGATATGGTTGAACCATCAATACAGGCTTTAAGAAAGATTGGCGTAGATGGTATGATTATAATTGGAGGAGATGGAACACTAGATTCAGCAAGAGTAATAGAAGAACATGGAATGCAAACAATAGGTGTACCAAAAACAATTGATAATGATATGATTGCAAGTAATCCAACTATTGGATTTCAAACAGCAGTAGAAAATGCAGTAGAAGCTATACGTAAAGTAAAAACAACTGCATATTCACATAGAAGAGTTATGGTTGTTGAGATGATGGGAAGAACATCTGGATATTTAACTTTATATGGTGGTTTTGCTGCTGGTGCAGATATAATATTGTTACCAGAATTAGAATATGATTTAGATGCTGTGTGTGAAAAAGTAAAAGAAATCATGGATGGCGGAAAACGTTATGTAATAGTTGCAGCATCTGAGGCAGCAAAAGAAAAAGGAAAAGATGAAACTATTTCTAGAATTGTAAAAGATAGCTTTGAGCAAAAAAGATATGGGGGAATAGCAGAAAAATTATCAAGACAAATAGAAGAAAAAACAGGTGTTGAATCAAGACCAGTTGTTCTTGGGCATATTCAAAGGGGTGGAGAACCTTGTACAGCTGATATTATACTTGGAGCTAGACTTGGTGACTATGCTATGAACCTTATTGCAGATGGAAGATCTGGGTTTATAGTTGGAGCACAAGAAGGCGATTTAGTAAAAACTAAGTTCCCAAAAGTAAGAGATGCAAGAATTTTGGACTTAGATACTAATGATGTTTATAGGACTGCAAGAGATATGGGAATATTTTTTGGAGTAAAAGAATAAAAATAATATAAATACTTGCAAAAAAAATAAAAAAATGTTACAATATTATTGTTGTGATAATATTGTAATATATAGGGGCATAGTTCATCGGTAGAATAAGAGTCTCCAAAACTCCAGAGCTGGG
>ERZ780157.3256-NODE-3256-length-13834-cov-4.325278_pt1 | contig 13834 bp, 29 predicted proteins | sample MGYA00511169_ERZ780157 | MGnify/ENA primary metagenome ERZ780157 (study PRJEB29588, sample SAMEA1965149) | human gut metagenome | biome: human gut; feature: human-associated habitat; material: faeces | place: Denmark | collected 2008/2010 ... | reverse complement strand
TGCCCGTCGGCGGGATGACCAGATTGTAGGCGCGCTCCAGGCGCGTGATGGACGGCATCTTGGTCGCCGTGCTCGCCACGCTCTCCAGATCCTCGTCCGAACCGTCGTCTGAATAGTGGACAGGCTCTGCTCGGGGCGTGAGCGGGAGAACGGGAGTGGATGCGAGGTCTTGGCTCTGCGAGAGCGACAATGCCACAGTGGTTGGAGCGATGCGACGCGCGAGTCCGAAATCGATTATGTGGATACCGCAGTTCTGGTCCATGAGAATATTTGATGGTTTCACATCACGATGCATGATATTCGCGCTCTACTCATGAAAACGAGCGAGAAATACGACTTGTAAGTAGTTAAAAGCGCAAACGATTTGATACAGTATATACTTTACATGGGCTGAACACCACCCGGGGATGTTCCGATACGTGTGCATTACCTTTTCCAAATCCCAGCCTCCGTACTCCTACAGCTCAGGCCATTCAGCACGGCGCGTACAAGAACAATCCAGACGCTGTTGAACGTCTCCTTGGTGCGAGGGATGTAGGCATCCATAATCTTATTGATATTTGGATGGTGACACTGGCGCAATATAGAAATCTCTCGAAGCGTTCTCAACGCATCGTCCCTGTTGTTGAAGACGCTCGTCATGTACTTGATCGCAACTCTACTGCTAACACGGTCCTCCAAGGCAGCACCTCTTTCGCGTGATCTTCTCTTCACCCAGAAAGACCGTACCGTAGGATCCGTACCCAATCCGGCACTGAATGTTGTACCTCTTTTCCAGATAGCTGGGTATTTCGGAAGCATATGAAATCTGATGCTCCTAATCCTAAGTGAACGGAAAAGCGGCACACCATCTCGGATTTGATTTGTCAAGTCTGCACTGAAAAAGGAAGTGACAATCAAAAGGAAAGTGTTCTTTCCTGCACACAAATGACCAAATCTCGCCGATTCAAAAAACCCTTCCGCTTTTGCCATCATATGCGAATCCTCCCTTTGGTATGGTGAGTGGTCAGAGAAGGTCTGCTCCTCGTTCTCAAGATAATGCGCAGATTCTTCTACCGAAGGGGAAGGTTCTTCATTCTCTACCGATCCCGAAGAAGGACAATCCCCACGTTTTTACTCGGTCCGGGAAGGTGAGAGATGCAGTCACTTGTGAGCAATAGGTGTTGCTTTCTGATTGTGCTCGTTCTGTTGGTTATGTTGGCCTCCATCAGCGTATCAAATGCATTCAAAGCGGGCGGGAATATGCAACTCCTCACGCTGTGCGTTTCGTGTGTTTGCGTTGGCAGCTTCGTTTTGGCTGGAGCGGTTGATCCCGGAATTGTCTGGAATGACAGCAGTATGATGCAAGAGATCGATCCAGAGAAAGAGGCGTCCCTCGTGTATTGTTCTGTGTGTGGAGTATGTCGTCCATTGAACGCGAATCACTGTACCCTATGCAATGCGTGCTACGAAGGGTATAGCTGACGGCTGGTATTGACGTGTAGGTGGGATCATCACTGTTCCCTTCTTGGGTATTTCTATTCTGTTCGGTTAACCGTAGAATATGTGTCGCAAAGAAGAATGTGAATGCCTTCCGAACCTTCGAGTTCTCCATGGTGGTGTTTGTGCTGTTGTTGATTCAGAATGGCGTGGGGTCCACTCTGTTTTCCTTCTTCTCTACATGGTTGTGTTTGTGGCAAACAGACCATTCACAGATGACGTGTTTGTACTTGCAGTACACACTGTATCGAATAGGGGATAGAATGTAGAGATAACAGAGAATGAGGCAATGAAACTGGGTGTACTCCCGGATCAGAAGACAGGAGAATAGGGAGTACGCGCAAGAGAGAAGCACGCGAAATGTGCCATTCTATTCCTCATTCTGGGTGCATCGGATTACGGTTAGGAGAGAGAATAGCCGCCAACTCGAGATGGAGAATGTGATCAACAGGGTGAGATTACTCGCATTCGTTGATGATGGAATAATCATGGTGATGAAGAGGATGCTGATGATTGCGTTTCGGATCCCATTATCTCTACAGAGAAGGATAGTTGCAAAGGACGCACTGCTTCCCGTTTTGGCGAATGATGTAGAGCAACAGGAAGGATGAGCACGAAGAGATGGACAGATGGGGGAGGAAGGGATAGGCAATCACGAGGAAGGCGGAGAGAATGAGGGGCATGGTGGCAAAACTCTTGCTCTTCTACGATAGATGAGCATAAGTCCAGCTTACCGATTCAATGGAATCGATTCCAATGCAGAGCATGGCTAGTAGCAGAATGAGGGTCTGTAATGGGAGGGACTGGGATAGTATATCGGAATGTCTACACAAGGCCTATTCATTACAGATAACAGCGAAAGCAACGATGGTTGACATGACAAGTGAATACACGTAGGGAATCCCAATAATGCTCGTGAACGCTTCTCCAAAGGATGGTCGTCTCAATGATTCTACTCATTACGCTTCTTATTCACAATGAACTGTATCGGATAACGGAAGAGAAGTCGTCGAAAATCAGATTGTCTTCTTTCGGATTCAACTCATACAGGTGTTTTACCGTCATTTGTGGAGGCAGGAAGAAACATGTGTGTGAAAGAGTCAGTATAACAAAATGGAAACACTCTTATGAATCAACGATACGGTACGTAACGTATTTGCCAGCAGTTTCACTCTTTCTGACAATTCTGAACACCTGTCCCTTCTGAGCACCGAAGTAGCGAGCAATGGGATCGTGCTTCTGAATACGGGGCAGTTGACGCTCCTCCAAACCGTACTGCTTGAGCAAATACGCCTTTTCAGCCGTCGTCATCAACTGATGATCCGGAACGAGTTCGTGCTCAGTGATATCAACCACCAGCTCATCCTCGATGAATCCTTCGACAATCATATCTGGCGAAGACATCGTCGACAGCTTCTACGCATCATAGACCGAAAGAACTCCAACCTTCTTGGCGTCGCTCGTCAGCTCACCGCCAAACACCAGAATCACGCGCTTGATGTGCTCAGCGGCTGCCTGCTTCAACTTCGCCTCAAACTCCTTTCCGTTGATCTACGCATTGATCATCTGAATAAGACTGATACCTTCTTGTCCACACCACGGATGAAGAACACCCACACTCTGTCGTTCTCATCATCCGTGTTGATGAGACGAGTCTACGAATCAAACCCACACGCAAAGTCCCACCATGATGGATATATTATTCAGAACGGGAGAGCCCTCGGCGTCACAATACTACACTCACAATTCTCAGCAAACCCCCACTTCTCTCAAAAATGTATCTAGCGTCATATTTAAATCCGATTCGTCCACAGCGTAGCCGCGCTTGCTCAACATCTTGAAGACAGTCTTCCGAACACGAAACAGCTTCGTTGTGCTTGGATTGACGGTTGCGTTCATTGTATCGGTAAACTCTCAGTTGAATGTGCACACAAACTGGCAAGAGAATTGAATCAGAGCAGATTCCGGAAATCAGCACGAAATGGGCGGTTTCAGATGCAAGAAAACGGATTGGCTTTGGCAATACTGCAATTGGAGAGTTGCTTGACCCCCAATCCCCAACCATTTGAGGGGAAGGACAGCCACTCCAAACAACTCATTCTTCCGAGTATTGCATATTAGGAAGCGTCACTTTATCTTTCATTCCTGAAGTCTATTTATCGTGGTAATTCGCTTGATCATTCACTCTTAGTCCTGTCCCTCCCTCCTCAACACACGCATCAACAACAACATGAATCAACTACTCAATCACGATAAAACCATCGCACAACGAACTCTCGTACACAACTATCCTTCCCTTCATCCATAGAGAAATATCATCTTCCAGGACGATGAAGATCCTTTCCAACAACAACAACACGCCATCACACCTCTCTCACACAACAACACCATTCCCTCACTCCAAGACGGACTACACAACAACACTTCGCTCACCGATGACATCCACAAACGCAACGTCGTACACCTCGTCGCCAAGAATGGTCAAGTCGAAGTACTCTCGAATACGCCGGAATGAGAACATAGATGAAACTGGACAAGAAGAACGAGTGCGATGTGAGGGTGGATGGTGTGAATCACAAACGCGTGCTGGAGGACGTGTTGGATGGCGTTGGTGTGTTGGTATTGTGTTAACAAAGTAGAAGAGAAGGAAGGAGAAGAAGAAGGAGTTCTGGCAACTGAACACGCCCGAAGTGACTCCCGAAGTGAAGCGCGAGTTGGAAATCATAAGCATGCGAGACTACTTGGACCCGAAATCGTTCTTCAAAGTAGTGTAGTGGTGTGAGTGTGAGTGTAGGGAAACCGCGTGAAGAAGGCGCTTCCGAAAGAGTTCGAGGTTGGTGTGTTGATTGTGTGTGAGAGATAGTTCGGTGTGGTGGTGAGTGGGAATCTGGACAGCAAGAAGAACCGTTTGACTCGAAGAGAGAAGAAGGCGTCGTTCGCTGACGCGTTGGCTGACGACGTGTCGTTCAAAGAGCGTGCTGACAAGTACATCGCTGAAGAGAAGGCGAAGCGCTCGCGTCCGAAACACAAGCGAAGTGGTTGAGTGTTTTAGTGTTGATTTCATTTTCGCGTTGTTGTTGTTTGTATTGGTTTGTTTGTTCATCCACTTTTGTATCCCATTTGAGGACCCCTCCTCATGTCAGATACGTTTTTCTTCAGCGACTTGAACAACGATGCCTACAGTACCGAGTTCTCCATCCTTGTGACATGCAGATCTTCTGAACGAGGGATTCGTCGAAGGCAGTGGAATACGATTCAAAATCAAAAACATCAAAGGCGTGGTACGTTCGTTGCGTGATTTCGCTGACAGTGTAGAGTGTGTATGCAGAAACGAGAGGAATGCCGGACAAACCGCTGTTCTCCAATATAGAATACAATTTTCCTCTTGGAAAGCACTGTAACGTGAACAAGCTCTCTATGGATAGTACCGGACTCATGATTGCCGATGTTGATTTTCCCAATATCGTGAGAGACACGACGATTATGCTTCGGTTGTTGTGAAGGGGTGCGATTATGACTAGGTGGATGAACGACTACAACAAACGCGGGATCTTCAAGGGCGACATTGGAATTGCCTATTCAGGACAGTCGTTTGCAGCGGACTGGATTGCGGACATCATCTCCCAGCACTATTCTCTCAGCGGCGTGTATCGTGTTGCCTCTGTCTTCTCATCTCATGGGTAGCACAATGATTTCAAAGGAGGCATATGCATTCACGGCAATGGGAGCGAAGCCCCTTCTTGCGACGTCGCGATGACGTATTCCATGGAGCAGATGAAGTTCTTCTGCTCGCTGAACAACTGGCTGGACTCCATCACGATGTCCCTCTTCTACAAGGCGGATCGGAGGACGGAGTTGGCGGCGAGTTGCACGGTGATTCCCGGCTCCAATCAGATTCCGACCTACGATTTCGGTATCAAGTACAGTCCGACGAGAGAAGCCACGCTTCGCGCCAAGATATCCGGGGACGCAATTATCAGCGGAAGCTACAAGGTGGTGATTAACAAGGAGATCATCGTCAACGGGATGGTCTCTGTGGATGCGAAGAAACCGGACTGGTCGTCGAACCGGATTGGTGTTGGTATTGAACTGTTATACTAGTTGCAGTGTTTGTTTTCATGATCCCGAACAGTGAGACTCGTCGAATCAGAGCCGAGTATGAGTACAACCGAAGGCAGTTCATTCGACTGAAGAAGGGAAACGCAAGGGCCTGGCTCCTTTTCGTGGGGTCGATTCTCCTGTCGATTAGCTGTATTGTCCTGAATCGGAAATACGGAGTCTTTACGTTTCCTTTAGTAGCAAGTAGGAATAGTTGCTATCACCCGATTCTAACGCTCGTAGCTTTTATCGCGGCCTGGCTTTTGCGACTCTACTCCATTCAATTGTTGATCACGATTTGGAAGGAGGTGCACAGCAAGGACGAGTACACGCCGTTTGTCACCAATGCGTCCGGTCCCTTCTCGTTTAATGTATCGTCCTTGTTTACCTCCAATTTGAGAGAGGTTGTGCCCTCCGGCGCTCCCGTGGACGAGGGAAAGCAGCCGATGGAGGCGGATAACAGTTCTATTCATTGGAAGTTTGTTGTTTCATATTGTATGTGAGTTGTAGCATCCATTCCATAAAGCGTGTGGCGAGCCATCTCATCACTCCCGTTATGCGCATGGTCTTCAACCCGACGCAGCTCAAAACGGTTACGATGGAGGGCGAGTCGGGGACGAACGATGTCCGCAATGCTGTGTACGCTGATTCCTCGTCGATCGTGAAGGAAATGCAGTCGTCCTCGAAGAAGGACGGCAACGACTACATGAACGATCCCCTGTTGCAGGAACTGGAATACAAAACGAGTTATGCGTACTGCTATGCTCATGGAATTCATCTCCCAGACTGTCCAAGGCCAAGGAGAAGGTTGCGGAAACGTCCTACGTGGATGTCGAAAAGGCCCAGAATGTGCGTCTACTTTGTCGGCTTCATGTCCTAGCTCATTGATTCTCTGTGCATCGAGCCTCTGCTCGGAAGGTGGTGCGACAATATCCGTCATTTCTTCTACTCCATCATTCATTCCGAATTCGTATCTCTGTTCATCTGTCATCATCATTAGTTGACCCCCTTCAGTCAGAACGTCGCCACCTTCAAGGAGATTGTAGGACTGAAGGAAGAATGCCTCCTTCATATCGAAACCCCCGTTTCGTGCAAGTACAATAATCAGGTGTATTCCGCGAAGGACATGATGGAACTCTTGGAACAGCTCCGTAAGGCGGCACTGGCGGCGCAGAATACCAACTCCTTCGGAACAGGCTTCTTCGGCGCGAAGCCCGCCAACCCGCAGCCGCAGGACGACAACAAGGCGAAGGCGGGAAAACTGCTGCAAGCCATTGCGAGTCAGATGAAGGTGGAAGAGAAGGGGTGTATTCAGTGGTAGATTGAGCGCTTGCTGGCGATCACGAATGAGAGGATGAAGAAGGCGCTCATGAATCGTCTTGTCGATTTCGGCGCTTCTCCGTTCCTGCTGAACTACACGTGGAATAGCACTCCCACGGAGGCGGCACTCATTCCGGATGGAAAGGTTTGCGTCGTTGTGGGTCGTGAAGGGTAGATTGTGATGTCGCTCTTCCTGTGGTACATGGACGAGGCGCTGGCGTCGCAAAGTCAGAATTCAAATCCCATTAACGAGTTTTCTTTCTTCCACTATATGGGATACCAAAATCGGAAGTATATCCGTCCATCTTCTCCCCTGTACATACGGGAGGAATCGGGACCTCTCGTGCATTACAATGTGTACCTAGAGAATGAACGATGGGATATCAAGCCGGTAGAGGAGAGAATGATGCAATTAGCTGTAGGGTGAAGAAAACGTGTTCAGCTGCATTGTCATCTTTTTGTATGCAGTAAAGTCTCTCAAGAATGTATGGAAAATGCGAGTTCCATCATTACTAGAATCATCTCCATTTCCACGCAATGCCTGCCGAAATCCAAGCAATATTGAAATAGTAGCTCATTTTTACTTTGTTTGTTTGACGTTACTCGAAACCACGTGAAACAAGTAGCGGTCAATGACGTTTCTAACAGTCGCAACGAGATAGGAAAGGGACGGACAACCGAATTTGAGCTTCCGATTCTTTGCGGGCACAGGAACAGAATCCCTTTCTGCTTACGTACCGTTTCGCATCGGACCATGCAGGATTTGCCTATTTCAATGGGTGATGAACGTGATGTCTTTGAAAGACAGGAACGACGTAATCCCGTTATTGTTGTGCTCACGCGTAGTAATGGAAGGAAACGAGGGCGTACGCTTTCTACAAGGAGGAGAGGGAGAAGACGATGCGAACTCGGTCAAACTGACACCCAATCTGGACCCCGTTCCTTTACCCCACACCGTTCTATCCAACAATCACTACTACGTAGGAAAACCCTTTCTGTATCAAGCATAGGTGATTCGGCCTGTGAGGATTCTTCTCTCCGTCGAGGACTACGTATTCCTGGTTGGTTGTCATCACAAACAGGTGAACTGCTGTTATATATCGGAAATGATGCGGTCGCTCTGCCTGAAAGTGGGACTGATCGCGACGGTGGATGTGTTTTCCAAGGAGAGCGACTTCATCAAGTTCATCAACGAGAACCAGTATGACATCGTGTACATCCACCAGATGCTCGTGTTTGGGACCCATGGAGACAACATTCTCATCAACATCCGCTGTCTCCTCGCGACGACGCCCGTGATCATTATGGGATTGTGTGGTTTTGAAATCGAAGTGATGGGTAGGAGTTGCAACTACGGCATGCTCATGTCCCTGTGCGACTTCACAGCCTTCCTGCGCGTTCCGTTTTCAGAAGGGGATTTCCTCCACTATCTTCTGAAATACGTATTCGAGGTGTATGAGGAGAAGATGCAGGGAATGGAGTTGCAACGGATCCCGAAGAAGGACAGACTTCGCTATCAAGGTAAAAGAGAGTGGCTGTGGTGAGCGTGTAGTTATGGAGCGATTGAACCACATGGATTCCAAAGAGGACTACAAAGTGGTAGGTATTCCCGTTATAACGCAGTGTTCGTGCCGAATGGGTTGGTGATGGCATAGTGAGCGATGACCTGTCGGAGAGTCAGTATCTGGAGCAAAGTCACTTTACTATCCCCGAATGCTTCCAGATCCCTTTAAAGCCGATAGACGGTCCAGCGATGGACATCAAGAAGACCGTTTCGCTGTCTACTCCCCTCATCAACGGATTGCCTCCGTTACCTGTACTACCCTCGCTTTCTCAAACCCTGCCGAATAACGGAATCAAGCCTCACAAGAAGCGTGTATCTGCTGGGATGAAGATGGTGCGTGAGGAGATTGAGCGCTTTACGAAGAATTCGACCACTATTCTCACGGGCCTGAAGGAATGTAACGTCAACATGGTTCCATCGTTTGTCGAAAGTGACGTAGGAGTGATCGTGTTCATTAAGCGTAGCACAGCAAGAAGAAGCACTATGTCAGTATTGCACCGAAACTATAGTATTTGTACCATAATCTGTTTGGAGCAAACACACGTAGTATACATACTCGCCCTCGCTGTCGTCATAGTACTTGTGGACCATCGTGTACGTCTTCGCCACACGCAAATAGGACATGAGCATGCCCGGCTGGACGTACACGTCCGTCTTCAGCAATTCCTGCTTGCAGCGCTCCGAGTACATGTGGAACACCACGTTGCTCTCCTTGTCCTTGCAGCCGTGAGGCAGCGGCACGCTGAAGTTCGAAATCTCCAGGTAGAACAACTGAGATGATTCCGCGATGGAGTTCAGGTGAGACGACGTCATCAGATTGTGATTGATTGCCAGCGCGCAGCTTCCAGGCACCATGTATATCATGTTCACGAACAAGTCGTCGGCAATGCCCATCAGAATGTCCGTCTCGTACAACGATCGCAGCTTCGTGGCCTTCGTCACCTCGTCGATCACAATACTGCGATAGCTCCAAATCTACTCTTCACGTCTCCCCACAACCCTCACCGCCACCTTCTTCTGGAAAAACGCCCCGAGTTCGTCCATGTTGGAAATCACCCCGAATTCGTCCGTCCTGTCCTTCTTGTAGGTGATGTGCAGCACGATCGCCGTCTTCGGCACGGGGAATCGCTCATAATAGCGGTAGTAGTTGTAAGCGGCGATTCGGCTCGTGTCCGCCTCGTACAAATCCAGATGAATCGAGCCCTCGTTCGCGTAACGGATCAACGTGGGGATGGTCTAGTGGTTACAAAAAGGGGGGACCCCAACGAGCTCGCGGAAGCAGGTGAGTCCGGAAGGCAAGTCGTTCTTGTAGAACACGTCGAAGGCCTTCTGGGACGGGTAGAAGTGCTGGAGGATGGAGATGTACTCGTAGGCGTCGGACGTCGTGGACTCGGTGAAGAAGGGGAGGAAGACGCGAAGCATCTACGATGGAGGGAGTGAATCGGCCGTACGGATGGATATCGCATCGCGTGGTGTGCAAAATGAACGATGAAGTTCAACGACGCGAATTGAGAGACCAAATCCATGGCATCGTCCGCGAGAAGGAGATAGCTGCCCACACCGCTCGTTTCGCTGCTCTCTCCCGCTTCCGGGTATTTGCCGTCCACCACGGCAAAGAAATTGGAACGAGGAACCTCTACGGGTGAAGACGCTGAAAAGACAGTGCTCGAAATGACGGAAGCCAGCAATGATTTGTCCAGATGGTCACCAAAGAGAAGAACGCGAGACGATTCGCTGTCATAGCACACATTACGCAAAAACACCAAATCAAAGCCCTTGCCACTGTCGATGGTTCCGATGGACGACTCCTCGTTCCTACAGCCTAAGCGCGGAATGCCACACTCACGAGTACAGAGCGATCGGAACAGCACGTAGCGGCGATCTAGTTGTTACTCCAGTATTTGAAATGTACTGAAGGTAGTCCCCGAACAAAAACAAACGGCGATTCTCAATCTCAGTATGGCTATGGCTTACGACAGTACATGCATGCGATACAGTTGATTTTCTCGAAAGTCGTACGTTCGAATGAAGTAATTGGGATCGAGGACCACTTGTTCGTCTATTCCCTCATACCAGTGAATTCCGCCCTACCGATGGTATGTTCCTTCTTCACCATGGATTGCTTCAACACTCTATCACTCATACCGCAAAGCAGCAATCACGAGCGCAAGTACTCTTCCGCGGAGAGCACAACGGACAGCATTGAGACCAGCACCGCCGCAGTTACACAAATGGTATAACCCTTTACGTAAGGATTCATGGAGGGAAAGAATGGTCTGTCATGGGGAATCAGGTGGTGGGTTGTGAAATGGAAGTGGAGTGTGAAAAGGAAGAGAGAACAGTAATCCTCATTCCGTTGCAGTTCAGTCCAGCGATGCAACGCTATGAAGAATTGAATAAAGTGGGTGAGGGTACGGTGCATTGCAAGTGGTTTGAGGGAGTAGGAAGGTATGGAAACGTGTTTCAAGCGCGCGACACGATGACGGGTATGACGAACGATTTGAAAGATAATGGGATAGGTGAGATTGTCGCCCTGAAGAAGATCCGAATCAATGCCAAAGAGGAGGGATTCCCCAGCACGGCAATTCGGGAAATTGCCTTGTTGAAAGAATTTGATCACCCAAATATTGAAAAGTTGAGGGAGAGTTGTTTTCCTGACAGAGTAGACTCTATGACGTTATTCACACAGAGAACTTTGTAACACTGGTGTTTGAATACTTTGAGCAGGATTTGCACAAGTTGCTGGAACACGAGGGTCAGTTGGACAGTGTTCTCATCAAAGTAACGTTTTATGTTCACTGCCATGTGTAGTCCTTCATGTATCAACTCCTGCTTGGACTTCGCGAGTGTCATCGTTTCCGCATTCTTCACAGGTGAGTGAGGTGTTGGAGTAGTGATTTACAGAGATCTCAAGCCCCAAAATCTGCTCGTCACAAACAACGGCGAACTGAAGATTGGTGATTTTGGATTGGCTCGTCCTTCCGATATTCCCATCAAATCGTACACGAGTGAAGTGGTCACGCTATGGTACCGTTCTCCGGACATTCTCTTGGGCAATCATTGTTACAACACGAGCGTCGATATGTGGAGTTGCGGATGCATCTTTGCAGGTGTTCCTTTTATTCGGTATTTATGTTTAGAAATGTTCAACGGATCGCCTCTCTTCCCTGGACAGGACGAAGAAGACGAGCGCGACGTCATCTTCAAGAAGTTGGGGACCCCCACTCTGGAAACGATGCCCAAGCTGAACACCTATCCGAAGTGGAATCCGGAACAGGTAGTGTACCCGCCGATTGCATTGAAGGAGCTGGTGCCGCGAATGGACAATAAGGCGTTGGATTTGCTGTCTGTAGGAGGAGGAGGGGTGAGTGAGCGATAGAAGTTGCTGATGTACGACCCGGAGAAGAGGATTGACTGCCAGCAGGCGTTGAATCACCCGTATTTCGATGATATTGGTGAAGCATTGCATAGGAGTATGCAGCAGTGATTATGTGTTTGTTGTTGCGAATTGTGTCGAAGTGCAGTAGTGATTACACTTCAATCGATGCTTTCCCTCCTCCTCTTCCTCCTCCTATCTCTAGGAATGGTAGGAAATTGTGGTAACTCACGCTCACGCTCGTAGGGGAACTATGTGGAGATGAGGGCCGTTACACGCAACAGTGTTGGCATTCTCACTGACACACAGTTTGAAACCTATGTCGTCAATCGGACGCGAGATTACGACATGGTATTGCTGTTTTCCTACACCCAGGACCGAACGGTCTGTCCCACGTGCATGTATGGATTGAACTGTGTGTGTGAAAGCCAGAAAGACGAACGACGCCTTCGTGAAAACCTCCCATCGGTGGAGGGAGTTGCGAGTGGATTCTCCCAAGCTCATTTTCTCCGTCATCACCGTGGATGAAGAATCCCAACTCGCTGACGTGTTCGGAATTGAGTCCATTCCCGCTCTCGTGTATCTTCCCGAAAGTCATTCGGTGGAATCCGTTTCTCTTTGTCCTATTGGTGAGGCCTAGTTTTCCGAGGAAGAACGCGAGATGCGCGTTTTTGAGGTGGACAACGTGTTTCTCAGCGAATCCGCCATGGTGCACTTCATCGAACACAGCACTGATGTGAGTGTACCCATTCCTTCCCTCCTCGAGTATAGATGGCGGTGGAGGAGAGTCATCTCGTCACGGCGTTCGTGATGATCGTCGTCCTGACTCTCGTGGTCCTCCTCGGATACGCCTACCTGTTCAACAACGAGTTCTTCTACAGCGTGGTGGGCGACAAGTCCTTCTGGTCGTCGGCGTGTCAGTTCCTGTTCCTCGTCCCATCTCGTCCTCACGCCTAGCGTCTTCTTCATCTCCGCGGGCATTCTCTACGACGCGCTGCGCGGCGCTCCCCTCCTCAGCTTCTCTCCCAGTGGCGTGTCGCTCTTCGCACGACGCGGCGCCACCATCGCGGAGGGCTTGGTGTATGGCGTGTTGGGTGATCTGTTCGTGTGAGGGGTGAGGCGTAGTGTTCTGGATCGCCAAGATGGCGAGGGCGTTGACGGAGGAGCCGAAGGAGACAGAGGAGGAGACGGCGACGGATGTGGTGAACTTCCAGGGCTGTGTGTTGGTGATGTGCTTCTTCGCCCTGATTCTCCTCTTCTGTTTCAAGATGCCGTGGTACTCTCGCGTTTTCGTTCATTTGTTTTCCTGGTGTGTTTGTTGTTTTCTCTCCTTTCTCTTGGGGTGTCAGTTTGCTATTTGTGAAGCACTTCTCACCCCTCTCAAATGAAGAACTCTCTCAAGAAAACTCAAAACTCAAACTCAAAACTCACCTCTCAAAAGAAACACCCCACAAAACAAATGTACACTCAAACACCCTACTTCTTCCCATACGTCTTGTTCAACTCCTTCCACAGCTGCTTGTCCGACATCGCCATTCTCACGCGCTCCGCGTGGCGCTTCTCCACCTCCGCCTGGAACTGCGCGTGCAGCTCCTTCGCCACCTCCGGGTTCTGACGGTCCAGCACGCTGAAGCGGTTCTCGCCCTCCAGGAAGTCGCTCACCTTGCCCTTCAGCTTCTTGAAGTCCAGCTGGAACGGGTTCTCGCCCTTCTCCGCGCGACGCGGGTCGTAGCGGTACAGCGGCCAGTAGCCGCACTCCACCGCCTTGCGCTGCTCCTCCGGCTGGTGCGACATGCCCAGCTTCGACGGCATGCCGTGCTGCTGGCACGGGCAGTACGCCACCACCAGCGCAGGACCGTTGTACGAGTTCGCCTCCGTCAGCGCCTTGATCGCCTGACGCGGGTCCGCGCCCAGCGAGATCGACGCCACGTAGATGTTCTTGTAGTTCATCGCCACGCGACCCAGGTCCTTCTTCATCAGACGCTTGCCGCCCGCCG
>ERZ780157.3244-NODE-3244-length-13859-cov-3.609751_pt1 | contig 13859 bp, 10 predicted proteins | sample MGYA00511169_ERZ780157 | MGnify/ENA primary metagenome ERZ780157 (study PRJEB29588, sample SAMEA1965149) | human gut metagenome | biome: human gut; feature: human-associated habitat; material: faeces | place: Denmark | collected 2008/2010 ... | reverse complement strand
AATGTATGGAAATCAAAGTCTCTTACGTGCAAGCACGACGATTCATTGATTTCCACACATTGATCCTGAATAGTTACATAAATACAATGTTACCCCGATTGGGACAAAATTAAGGAGGTACTCAATGAGAGTAAAAGGAGCAAAGAAACGAGTAGCCATTGCATTGGCTGCTGCGCTTGTCGTGAGCGGAATTGGTTATGTGCCTAAAGCTGACGCGGAGAGCGTGACACAAGTAACAGGAGACTACAGTCAGGAAGTCAATGAAGTCTGCGATACGATGGAATTTGTCGTATCCGACCCGGCATTTGGTTCCATGGGCGGCGAATGGGCCGCTTTGGTACTGGGACGTGCCGGCCGCATGACAGAGGAGTGGAAAACAAAATATCTGGCTGCAGTGAAAACATCATTTGATAATGTGAGTGAAACATTGAAAGCACAGAATAAGCTGCATCGCACAAAATTGACAGAAAATTCCAGAGCAATTATCGGACTGTATTCTGCTGGTGCGGATGTGACCGATTTTAATGGATGGAATCTTTGCGCACCGCTTGCCGGTGATAATGTTGGCGGAGATAAGACAGAAGAATCCGCAGATTATACAGCAACATTAAAACAGGGAATCAATGGACCGATTTATGCATTGATCGCATTGGATTATGCCGGATATAACTCAGAAGGCGAGACAAAAGTTACGAATGTGACGGAAGAAAATACGACCACACTTCGCGATGATTATCTGAACTATATATTATCAAAAGAAATTCCAGGCGGTGGCTGGGCATTATTTGGCGATTCAGCAGATCCGGATATTACCATGATGGCGGTTCAGGCGCTTAGTAAATATACTTATCTTCCGGAAGTAAATGATGCTGTTGAAAGGGCACTTACCGTAATGAGCAGTAAACAGAATGCTCAGGGGGGATATTCTTCCTGGGGTTCTGTAAATGCAGAGTCGATTTCACAGGTGATTTGTGGACTTACCATGCTTGGTATCGATCCGACGACAGACGAGCGTTTTATCAAAAATGGAAATACCCTTGTGGATGCATTAAAGAGCTTTAGTGCGGACTGTGTAAAAGATAAAGTTACGTATTCAGAGTATCGTGGATACGCACACGTTGCAAATTCAGATGGTACCTATAGCTATAATCAGATGGCGACAGAGCAGGCAGGTTATGCGATGGTTGCACTTTGGTGCCAGAAAAAAGGGCAGAAATTGTATCAGAATGGATTCCGTGATATCCCGGATACTACACCGACTGTAACACCGATAGCGACACCGGAAGTGACAGAAACACCGACGGCAGCACCAAGTGAACCGGCAGTTCCAACGGTTACACCGGTTCAGTCCGAAAATCCGGATGCTGGTGAAACGGCGGCACCGTCAGCTGTACCAACCGCGACACCAAAAGCACCGGAGCCTACGAAAACACCTGAGGCTACAAAAGCACCGGAGCCTACAAAAACTCCGGAAACTACGAAAAAACCGGCTGTTACAAAGGCACCGGAAACCATCGTTATTTCTAAGATTGTGAAAAAGGCAGCAGTGGAAAAAGGCAAAAAGATTACGATCAAAGCAATAGTAAACGGAAAGAAAGTCAAATGCAAAGTGTCTTCGTATAACAAAAAGGCATTGAAAGTTACGGTTAAGAACGGAAAACTGGTAATTAAAGCCAAGAAGAAGGCGAAGGCTGGAAAAACATATAAAGTTGTGATAAAATATAAGAAGGGCAAAAAGACAGTCAAAAAGACGGTCAAAATCACAGTGAAGTAAATTCAGTACAACTACGGCTGCACATTTTGTAGTGAAATGTGCAGCTGTATTAAAAGGAGAATGTTATGAGATTTTTTAAGCGGAATTGGAAGACTATTTTGTCTGCTGTGATCGTTCTTCTTGTCATTGCGGCAGCGATTGCCGGCACTTCGATTCATTCCGTGAAGGATGAGCAGAAACGGGCGATGGAGGCACTTCAGCCGGTGGAGATCGGGGAAGAACAGATTTTATCGGAGGAAGAGGCTGCGACAGAGACAGCGGAGACGGAACAGCCGAAGGAAGAACAAAAAGAACAGGCAAAACAAAAAGAACAGGCAAAACAAAAAGAACAGGCAAAACAAAAAGGGAAGAAAACAGAAAAAACAGGAAAAAAGGCGGCAGAGACAGCGAAACCGAAGACGCAGACAACGGGGAAAACAGCGCCGGATGAGAAAAAGACAGAAAAAAAGACAAAAGAAAAGAAAAGCAAAACGACGCCAAAACAGACAAAAGCGCCACAGACAAAGGAAGAAATCGGAAAAAAGAAAGAACAGGAAGCAAAGCAGAATAAGGATTATCCGAAAGTAGTTATAACGGTTCCGAAAAACGAGCAACTGCGGCAGGAAGATGAGACAAAAAAAGACGATGACCGCAAGACAAGCGATGGAACGGCGACAGACAAAGATAAGTTCCAGACCGATCCTGTGCCATCCGGAAAACCGCTTCCGGTCAACCAGGAAGACCAGAAAGTCGATAACAACGAAGAATTTTATGTGACGATTTCCATTGATTGCCTGACGGTTTTACAAAATATGGATAATCTTGAAAAGGGAAAAGAAAAATATGTCGGCGACGGCTGGATTTTGAAGACGACAAAGGTAAAATGCAAAAAGGGTCAGACGGTGTACGATATCCTTGAGCAGGTCTGCAAGGCCTATTCCATTCAGATGGAAAATTCTTATACACCGCTGTATGGATCCAATTACATCGAAGGCATTGGCAACTTGTATGAGTTTGACTGCGGAAATTTGTCAGGATGGATGTACAATGTTGACGGCTGGTATCCAAATTACGGATGCTCGCGGTATGTATTGAAAGCGGGAGAAGCGATTCAATGGCGTTACACCTGCAACGGACTGGGCGCAGACCTTGGAAGTGATTTTATGAGCGGAGAAAGTAAATGAGACATCCTTTGGTAGAATTTGTAAAATTTCTGGCGGCAATCGTGCTTTTATGCCTGACGCGAAATCCCTCTGTGTCAGTTCTTTTTCTGATACTTGAATTTGTCATTGCGCCATCTGTAAAAAGTGTGCTGGCGCTTTTGGGGATGACTGCATTGTCAGTTATTGTAAATGCACTCGTCAACCACCAAGGGGAGACCTACCTATTTTATCTGAATGATAATATTGTGACGATGGAGTCGCTGGCGTATGGCGTCTTTGCCGGTGTCCAGCTTTGGCTCTTGTGCCGCTGGACTTACCGCATGGGGCGCGCAATGACATCAGAGAAAATGGTAATCGTGTTCAAATACTTATTTCCACCGGCGGCAATCGTGCTGTCCATGGCGATTCGTTCCGTGAATCGTTACACGGATAAATTGGTCGAGATCTATCATTTTCAAATGTCCATGGAGCCGGCAAGAGGATTGTGGAACCGCATGATTTCAGCAATCCGTTCGATTTCTATCTTGATCAACTGGGCATTGGAAAATGGACTGGAGATCGCGGATGCGATGGAATGCCGGGCGTATGGCAGCAAATTGCGGACAAGTTATACTCCATTCCGGCTTTTGCCGGGGGATATCCTGATTATGGCGGCATTTGTGGGAATTGTCGTGCTGCAAAGGGTAAGCGAACCATTCTGCCTGCTGATTCCGCGGATCGAGATCCATTTTGGAGTGGCAAATATTTTTATTACGTTAGCATTGTGTGCGTTGATCTGGTGGCAGACCGAAAGAGAGGAACTATGATAGAGATTGCGATTGAAAAAAAAGAGATCGGGGGAACTCCTATTCTCTCTGACATAAAATGGAAAATTGAAGAGGGGATCACTCTTATTATGGGACCTTCCGGTTCGGGAAAAACGACATTGCTTCGGGAAATGATTCCGCGGATCAATCGTGTAGGAACATTGGAGGGAACTGTCTGTTACCGCGGAATGCCGATTGACGAGGTGCCGGCGGGGACGATCGGTTACGTCGGACAGAATCCGGATAACCAGCTCGTATGTGATAAAGTTTGGCATGAACTGGCATTTGGTTTGGAAAATATTGCCATGCCGGCAAAGACGATCCGTAACCGGGTAGCGGAAATTGCGACGTATTTTGGCATTGAAAGCTGGTTTCATAAAGGAGTGGCGGAACTTTCCGGCGGACAGAAGCAGAAACTGGCGCTGGCGTCGGTGATCTGTATGGATCCGGAGATGGTTGTGCTCGATGAGCCGACGTCGCAGCTGGATCCGATCTCAGCGCGGATGTTTTGGGAAATGGTTGTGCGCGTGCATGAGGAAATGGGAATTTCTTTTGTCATTGTCGAGCACGATAGTGAATATATATATGAAAAGGCGGACAAAGTGCTTTGGCTTTCCGAAGGGATGACAGGCAGTTATCAGAGACGGTTTCTGCCGTGGCAGCGCCGGATTTTGGATGCTCCGCAGATGTCATTGACGGAAGTGCGGCAGAAGATTAGAAAACTGGCAGAAAAAACGGAGATTCACACGGAGCCCGGAGAAGTAAGGGTGTGGCAGAAGGTGCGAAATATCCGGAAAGCATATGGTAACGAAAATGTTCTCAATATTCCGCAGATAACGATCGCAGCCGGAGTGAATTGCTGGATCGGTCCCAATGGCGCAGGAAAAACGACGCTTGGGAAAATGTTCAGCGGATATTTTGGTAAAAAAATGATAAAGCGCTGTGTGATGATGCCACAGGATGTACTTACTATTTTTACCAAAGACACAGTAAGGGATGAACTCGATGTGGAAGATGATATTCCGGAGGAACTGCAGGAAATGATCGCGTCGATCGCGGACAGAAATCCGCTGGACTGCTCCGGGGGTGAACAGCATCTTACGGCATCGCTGAAATTTCTTATGAAACACGCCGATGTCGTCATATTGGACGAACCGACGAAAGGAATGGATCCACGGATGAAAGAAAATTTCCAAAAAGTGGTAAATATGTTCCGAGAGAAAAAGCAGATTATCATTATCACACATGATATTGATCTGGTGGGCGAGATCGCGGATTATGTTGTCTTTTTGTTTGAGGGCGATGTGGCAAGTGAAGGCGAGCCGCACGAGGTTCTGATGCAGAATTTGGTGTATAAACCGCAGGTCAGTATGTTGTTTGATTGCATTAATACAAAGGAGATGGAAGATGCGGGACTGGTTATGTAGCCATTATTATGTGCCTTGCGCGGTGTTGATCTTACTGGGATTTGCCGGCTTTTTATTATATCTTGCGCGACGGGTGCGTATGAAAGACATGATCATGATCACAGTGCTTTCGGCGATTATCGCCATCTCGCGCGGTGTGTTTTTCTGGATTCCCCAGTTTAAGCCGGTTTCGGCTTTGGTTCTCATTACCGGAAGCTGTTTTGGCAGTGTGCCGGGAATGCTCGTCGGCATGCTTTCCGGTTTTTTGTCAAATTTTATGTTTTCACAGGGACCATGGACTCCGTTTCAGATGCTTAGCTGGGGACTTATCGGCGTCATTGGGGGTTTCTGCCGCTCGATGCAGGGAAAAATCCTGCCAATGATCATCGGATTTTTGGCGACGGTATTCGTATATGGCCCAATCCTCAATTTTGCGTCGCTGTTACTGGTGACGAATACGCCGACGTGGAGTGGATTTTGGATGATGGAAGCGAGTGGATTTTTGTTTGATGTTGTACATGGCGTCAGTACGATTGTTTTTGTCTATTTTGCCTGGAAGCCGATGCGGAAAAAATTGGTACGTATGCAGGAAAAATATGGAATTTGCAGGAGAAAATAAGGATTGGAGGAAATGAGATGCAGCAGGAAGAAAAGTCGAAAAAACGTACATCAATAGGAAAAATATCGGGAATTGTGGGGATTTTCTGCAATTTTATTTTGGCGGGAAGCAAAATTATTATCGGAAATCTTGCCGGTTCTATGTCGATCGCGGCAGACGGACTGAACAATTTATCGGATGCGGCAAGTTCGATTGTTACGCTGATCGGATTTAAAATTGCGGAAAAACCGGCAGACAAAGTACACCCTTACGGACATGCCCGCTCCGAATATCTGGCGAGCCTGACCGTTGCTGTGATGATCTTATTTATCGGCTTTGAGCTTGCCAAAAGTTCGGTGGAAAAGATTCTTCATCCTTCCCCGGTCGAATTTTCCGGGGCTGTTCTTTGTGTTCTCCTTTTTTCCATCGTGATTAAGATGGGAATGGCGGTCTACAACTATAAGATGGGAAGAAAAATAAACTCAATGACATTAAAAGCAATTGCGGACGACAGCCGCAATGACGTGATCGCGACGAGCGCGGTTTTGGTCGCTACACTGGCAGAACATGGCATGGGGTATCAGATTGACGGATTTATGGGACTTGTCGTTTCGTTATTTGTTCTCTACAGTGGAATTTCGCTTGCCAGAGAAACTATTTCACCGCTTCTTGGCGAAGGCGCAGATACGGAACTGCATGACAAACTTACAAAATACATTCAGTCCTGCGATATGGTTATCGGCTGTCATGACCTCATGGTGCATGACTACGGACCGGGGCAGTGCTTTGCAAGCATTCACGTTGAGATTGACAAAAATGTCGATGCACTCGTAAGCCACGAGGTAATCGACCGCATGGAGCGGGAATGCCTGAAAAAATTTGATACGCATCTCGTGATCCATTATGACCCGGTTATCACCGACGACAAGGAAGCAGATGCACGGAAGCAAAAAGTTCTTGCCTGTATCGAAAAAATAGATCCGCAGATCACGCTGCACGATTTTCGCGTGAGCAAATGTGAGTCAGAGATTCGCCTTACCTTCGACCTTGTCCTCCCCGAACCCCTGGAACGAAAGAAAAAACAGATTCAGGAGCAGATCGAAACGGAGCTGAACGAGGGCAGCGAGGACCAGTACTTTTTGGATATTACCTTTGATGTCGAGAACCGGTAGGAGCGGGTGCCTATTCGCATTTCGAACACTGCGTGTTCTTTCCCGCCTTTGACAAAGGAAAAAACAGAAAGCACTAAAATGTAGAACCAAGATGTAATCCTATGTTCTAAAGAATGTTTTGAGAATATGGGTTGCAAGTGCGCTGGTATGAGATTGGGCGGGGGCGAAGCCGCCGGGCATTCCATACCACTGCGTGCTTGTATAGCGCAAGCGCCCATATGAGCAAAATATTCTTTAGAAATATATTACAATACTGTGACATCTATTGACAAGTATCCGGAATCCTTTTATACTTCGTATAGTAGGCTTTTTTAGAAGCCTCCATATTAATAAATAATTTAGTAATGCTTCGAAATGGAGAAGACGATGAATAAGAAAGTAAAAATAGGGATAATTATTACCGCAGCAATGGTCGTTGCGGTTTCTGCGCTGGTGATTGCAGCGCATGTCTATTATGGAAACCGCTGGTATGCGAACACCTGGATCGGAGAGCATGAATTATCCGGAATGAGTTATGACGAGTCTGAGCAGCTGCTTCAGAAAGTGTACGACAACTATAAACTGGAAATTAAAGGAAGAAATGATGGGAATCTTGTAGTGACAAAAGCAGACATTTCGTATGAAGTCGATCTGAAAGCAGCATTGCAGAAACAATACGATGCGCAGCATGAATCGTTCTCTGTTTTTTCTATACCGAAAAAGAAGACATTGGAACTTCACATGAATCCGACATATGATGCGGAGAAATTAAATAAATGCCTTAAAAAGTCAGAAATGTATAAGGGAAGTACAAAGTATGCGATCAATGTACCGAAGGATGCAAAGGTAGCCTTTTCGGACGAGAAAAAATGTCTTGTCGTTGTGCCGGAAGATAAAGGAAATGTCCTGCAGTTCCAACAGTTGACAGAGGCAGTTGACGAGGCACTCGCAGAAGGAAAAGAAACCATTGATCTGGCAAATGAAGAAGAGTATCCGGAAGTCTATGAGAGTCCGGAGATCTTTTCGGATGATGCCGTATTGAAACAAAAGTTAGATGCGTGTAATCCTTATGTGATGCGATGGGTTTCCTGGAAGATTACGGATGACAGGACAGAAAAAATCGGACCTAAATTGATTTATTCCTGGCTTCGTTATAAAAATGGAAAAGTTTCTTTTAATGAAGAGAAAATGTCCGACTGGGTTGAAAAAATGTGTTTGAAGTATAAGACGGTCGGTTCGACACACACATTTACAAACCATAAAGGAAAACAAATTTCCGTAGCCGGTGGAGATTATGGCTGGGCAATCAGTTATGAAGAGACGTTGAAACAGTTGAAAAAGGCTTTGAATACAGAGATTGATGCAAAACTTCAAAGCGCTTATCAGGAAGATCCAACCAAAGAAAATCAGGCAGCGATCACATTGAAGAGGAAGACAAAATTTGCCAATACTGCATATCAGATGGATCTTGAAAATAAAACCAATGACTGGGATACGCAGAACTTTACGGAGATTTCTCTGAAAGACCAGAAGATTTATGTATGGCGAAAAGGAAAAGTGGTATTTGAGTGTGAGACCATTTCCGGAAGACCGGTAGAAGGACGAAAGACCCGTACGGGAATGTATTTCATCAAAGAACACCAGACACACCGTGTACTTGTTGGCGATAATTATAAAACACCGGTTACATATTGGGTAAGAATTACCTGGACCGGAACCGGATTCCACTGCGCGACATGGCAGCCTTGGAGCCGTTGGAGCAAGGATCTGTACAAAACAAGAGGTTCCCACGGATGTTTGAACCTGTCACCGGAAAATTCGAAGAAAATTTATGAGTTGACGAAATACCAGGAAGCGGTATTTATTTATTAAAAGAAAACTACTTAGGACCCAATGTATGGAAATTAATAAATTTGTTGTGCTTGCACGAAAACAGATTTGATCTCACATACATTAGGTCCTAATATTTTTATTCGTGCATAACACTTTTGTGTCATGCTTTTTTTATGAGAATATGATAGAGTAATGTTCAAATATTATTAATAAGGAGGAACAATATGAAGAGAATAATCAAAAAAAGTATGGCGATATGTCTGATCGTGATAATGATGATCAGTATGCTGCCAGTCATGCAAACGAAAGCGGCCACAACTACAGGGGAAGGAACAAAAGAAGATCCGATGATTGTTTCGGTAGATACATTTGGAGCGGGAGAAGAAGATTATCTGATTGGGGAAGAAAGTGACGGGTATGCCTATATTACCCTTAAATTTGCGGAGGCTGGAAAACTTAGTCTGGATAATGAAGGGTCCTATAATATGTATGTAAATGGTGCGACAAGTCCGGTTATCTGGATTCGTGACGAACTTTGTCAAGCAGGTACGCAGATGACATTAAAAATTCGGGGAAATAAGTTGACAGCCGGTACGATCAAGTGGACTTATACGAGTATTGTGGATCAGACAACCGGAGAATCCTTGGATGACTTTGGTACAAAGGAAAAGGCAAAAGATATTACAGCCGGCTACAATGCTATGGATTCCACATTTCAAGAAACAAAGAATGATGTTTGGTATAAATTTACGATTGATAAATCAATGAAATTTGAGTTGAGAGTAAAAACTTCTTCAAGTTATGTAAGCCTTTGTAATGAAGCAGGACAAAGTATACTGAATAAAGACACGGACGAAGACAAGGATATGATCATGTTTTTCCGCTTAGATCGATTTGATGGTTCGGAAGATGGGGTTTTGAAAGGAACGGCTTCTTATCCGGGAACCTATTATCTGCATATTAAAAACAGTCTGGGTTATGATGGAAAAATTAATATGAGTTTTACGGATTATATTCCGATCAACAGTATTAATTTTACAAAAGGAAAAGATATTACAGTAGAATTTCAGGACATATACAAGACAGGAAGTTTTGAAAACAAAATAATATCATATAACCCGGCAAATACAGATGGAAAAGTTGTGAGTACAGTACATGATTCAAATTTTTCCAGTGTGGGAAAATGGGATCCGATCAATACATTTAATGTAAAAAAATACGGACGCACAACGATCGGTTATTTGGATGAACGTGGTGTGAAAGTAGATGAAGTAAAAGTGACAATTGTTCCGCAAACGGTAGACAGTGTTCAATGTGTAGGAACATATAATAAAATTGTTATCTACCCATCTGCGCAATCACTTACCGGAAATGGGGATTGTATGCGTTTGTATACAAAAAAAGGTAAAAAGTGGAAATTGTCAGGAACGATGAAAAAGAGCGCAATTGAATCGGCAAAAGGAAGAATTACGTTAAAAAAATTGAAACAAAATACGAATTATCAATTTCGTTTATCAAATTATGACTCGGTATCCGGGATGGAAAGTAAACTCAGTAAAGTGTTTACTGCGGGTACTGCGTTGAAAAAAGTTCCTAAGATTAAATCGGTTAAAAAGAAAAAGATCATCAAAAGCCGCGATGCAATGGTGCATAATCCGGGAAAGATTACGGAACGGTATGAATACTATGATGTATTTACATGTCAGGCCAAGATTCGCGTAACAAAGATTAAGGGAGCCACAAGTTATTATTTTAGTTGTGGTTATGAGATCAAAAAAGAAAAGGGTACGGTTGTTTTGGCTAAGACAACAGGAAGTGTAAAGAAATTTCCGAAGAAGATTAAATTAAAAGTATTTGCAAAACGGAAAATTAATAGTTATTCTGTGGCCTACGGAGAAGTATCTAAGGCAAAAACAGTTAAAATTCGATAACTTTTAACGATCCGGCCCCCTGTCGCACGCATTTGTATTTCGAACACGTTGTGTTTTTGCTGACAACCTGGATAAAAATAGTGTTTTTTGGTGAAAAGTATGTTATACTCTTTATGTAACAGTTTAGAATCGAATGAATAAAAGATATAGAAATTGTATCGTTTGAAGAGGAATATATGCAAAGTAGTAGGAACACTAAAATTCAGAACAGTATATGTGTCGTATTAGTGCTGCTGACAGGGGGAATTCGTTTGGTACGGGATTATTTCCCGGGGAGAATCAGTAACATTATTATTTGTGTGCTGTTTATGTTGGAATTATCAATCTGGGGATGTCAGATACAGAGAAGACTGCTTCACGAGGAACAAAAAAAGTACCTTATCAGTGTGGCAGTTTTTCTTGGATTTCTTATTTTTATCCGGACAGTAAAATTTGTATATACTGCAGAGGGGACTGCGATAAACAGAATGCTTTGGTATTTGTATTATTTCCCACAGATTTTTAGTGTGCTTATAATGTTTTTTGCGGTTTTACATATAGGAAAACCGCTCGAAAAAAAGATTGATAAAAAATGGAAAATATTGTATTTGCCAGCGACGCTTCTTGTAATGCTTATTATGACAAATGACAGACATCAATGGGCATTTGGATTTCCGGCTGGTCTTAAATATGCCAATGAAACTTATACGCATGGAGTAATTTATTATGCGGCCTTGATCTGGATGCTGGTTTTATTTGCAGCAATGCTGGTTGTGGCAATGCAGAGATGCGCACTTGCTGAATATAGAAAGAAGATATGGATGCCCATTATTCCTCTTGGAATTGGGCTTTTGTACGTTGTTCTGTTTTGGCTGGATCCGGATGGAATATTTCAAAGATTATTCAAAATGGCGGAGATTTGTTGTGTTGTATTTCAAGCATTTATGGAGGCTTTGATCCTGGCACATTTATTTCCGACAAATGATAATTATGAATTGCTTTGGAATTTGTCTTCTCTTGGTGGAGGGATCATGGATGAATATGGAAAATTGTGTTATTGTTCGAAAAATTGTTTTCCGGTCTCTTTTGAAGTTGTAAAAAAAGCAGAGAAAAACAGCATTTTGCTGGAACAGAATAATATAGAAATAAAAAGTTGTCGAGTGATGGGAGGATATGGGTATTGGAGCAGAGATGTTTCGGAAATTCATAAACTTACTCGACAATTGAAAGAAGCAGGGGATGTTCTTGTAAAAGAGAATATGTTATTAAAACAGGAAAACAGAATAAAAAAAAGGAGATTGCAGATTGCAAGGAAAAACGAGCTTTATGATAAACTTATTACGCAGACGAAAAAGCAAAACATCCGTTTAAAAGAATTATATCATGACATTTTGAAAAATCCGGAGCATTTTGATGATAATGTAAAGGAAGCCGCGGTTTTACAGGTTTATTGCAAGAGATGTGCCAATTTAATTCTTTTGGGAAAAGAAAGGGAAATAATAGATGGCAGAGAACTTCAGCTGGCAGTTCAAGAATCTGTGGAATACCTGAAACTTTACGGTGTAAAGACATATACAGAATTTCATGGAAATGGAAAATATGCCGGAGAGGATATTCAGGAGGCATACCGTCTGTTTCAAAATGTCTTGGAAACGATATTGTATTCGTGCTATATTTTTCTTGTTCAGATTTCTTTTAAAGAATCAATTGAAATACATATGGAGTTTGAAAACACAGGAAGGGTGAGCAAGGAAAAAATAGGAAGTCAGCTGAAAACAGAAAACAAAAAGTCACAAATGAGTATTCATCAGGAGCAAGAGACGGTCTATATTGATTTGGCGGTGATGAAAGGGGAAAATACAGGATGAAATATGTAGATGTATCAGGCAGTGTGCATATTGTGGTTGGAATTATCGGACTTTTATGGTTGCTATGTTCAATTTATAATGTAGTATCCTGTATCGTGTCACGAATGGAAAAACAATTTGTGATTCCGTCTGTCTTGCTTACAATAACTGCATGCGTATTTAATCATGGATTGGCAGAAGCAGAAAATGAGCCATCGAAGATGGTGGAAATTGGGAAAATGACGGGAAGTATTCCGGTGTGTTTTATAGTGGGGATGCTTTTTCTGTTTTTGGGGCTGCAGCTTGTCTGGGATGGTTATATCCGTCAAAAGAAAAGAAAAATAATTATGCCGCAGACTGTGAAACAGTGTTTTGACATACTTTCAGATGGAGTTGGATACTTTTCTGAGGAAGGGATGCCTTTTTTGGTAAACAAACAAATGCTGCGGCTTTGTGACTTGATAGGGGACTCCGATAGGATTGATGAAAGAAAGATTATAAGTGAATTGGCAAGACGTGGCGGCCGGTGGATCACCCAGACAAAAGATGGCAAAATATGGGATTTTCGAAAAACGGATATTTTAATTCGAAAACATAATGTTCAAGAGGTGGTAGCATATGATGTTACTGAGGTTTATACTTTGAAGAAAAAGAGAGAGCAGCAATATAAAGTGCTTCAGAAGTACAATGATCATCTGCGGCAGTTTGATGACGAAATTGAGCAGACGGTCGTACAGAAGGAAATACTGCTTGCCAAGATGAAGATACATGATGATATCGGAAGTTTGCTGATTGCGTTCAGGCATTATTTCGCAAAACCGGAACGGAGCAATAAACAAGAGATTTTAAACCGGTGGAGAAGCTTGGCAGAGGATATTAAAAAAGAAAGAAGAATTACGGAGGATTCCTGGCTGCGCCTGAAAAAGGATGCAGAGAAATGGAATCTGGAATTACAAATTTTAGGGAAAATACCCAACCAAACGGTAATACAAAATATTTTTTATGCGGCGATACGAGAGGCACTTACAAATACTGTAAAACATACAAAGGGAACGAAAGTAATGTGCAGGATAACAGAGGCAGGTGCTAAAATGTGTATAGAAATTGAAAATGACGGGGAAAGTCCGAAAAACCGATTATAGAAGGGGGCGGTCTTGGAAATCTGCGCCGCATGGTACAAGGAGCAGGGGGGATAATGGATATTCAGTCCCAGCCTGTGTTCAAAATTAAATTAGAATTGTAACAGGAGGAAGAGATGAAAAGATATAAGGTGATGATCATTGATGATCAGGAGATGGCAAGACAACTTTTCGCATGGTATTTTGAAGGACAGGAAGACTATGTTGTGGTTTGTCAGGCGGGAACAGTCTCGTTTGTGGAAGAATTTGTAAA
>ERZ780157.3237-NODE-3237-length-13892-cov-3.343788_pt1 | contig 13892 bp, 14 predicted proteins | sample MGYA00511169_ERZ780157 | MGnify/ENA primary metagenome ERZ780157 (study PRJEB29588, sample SAMEA1965149) | human gut metagenome | biome: human gut; feature: human-associated habitat; material: faeces | place: Denmark | collected 2008/2010 ... | reverse complement strand
ATCCGATTTGCTGTAGAGCGGGAGTGTTCGTTCAATAGTAGTGGAGAAACGAGGGGAAATGACTGCACGTGCAGGGACATGATAATCAACAGCGACAATGAGAGATCGCAAGGACGATGCCTTTCGCGATTACGACTACACGGTAGAAATACACTCATCCGCTTCATGTCCGCGAGCAAGAATACAAAAGCGAATACGCACAATCAAATCCCTTGTTTGTCGTCCTCTTTCCAACTCTATGTCCGTGTTCGTGCACAAAACGCTCTCCTTTCTAACAGGAGCAGGAGTAGCCTATTTGGGGTATGTGTATGTGTCCGACAAGATTGTGCTAGCCGTATGCGGAATGCGCGTGTGTTGATGGACGTAGAGTAACAGAACGTACAACTCCCTCATTCACAACAGTGAAACGGCAGCCCTCGTTGGTGTAGCCCTTGCATAAAAGACTGAGTGTGTAGCTGACTCCGCTGCCTGAGAAGACGGACTACCTCGACTCTGTGATCCACACAACAAAGGTGCTCTGGAATGTGGCTGTTAGTTGTGGGACTCACGTGTAGACGTCCATTATGAATTTCTATTCATGGGTTCTTCATCGTGTGTGTTGATGTGTGATATGTGCTTGCTTTTCTGTTTGCCTGTTTCGTTGGAACCCGGTATACTTGCACGTTATGACAACACCATCAACTCGTTTCACCGCATTACTAGATGGAACAAACAGCAACACCGCAGATCACTGCGAATGAACGGAAGCTCACTTTCTCGCTCCCTGACTCTGGAGAGAGGCCACCATACGGCCACCGCAGCCGCTCTTGCTAGAGGCGCTCATCATCTGAGCCGCAGCAGAACCCTTCTCAATACCGTTCTGCGAGAATCCAAGTGCATGAGGGACGTTATCACCTTTGGGCTATGGATCATCAGTGAATCGCAAATGGAAACCATTTCTAAACAATTTATGACGACCAACAATTGCACTTTCACTAGAGACCGAAACAGCAGCGGATTCGGCAACAAACAGAGTTCAGTACAAAGATCCAAAAAGCGTTCACTTCACTGCTTGTTCCTGTCGTAAAGCGATTTCAGCTCCACCTCCTTCGCGTTCAAATACTCGTTCAGCCCCCTGTTCAGCGCCTCCTCCTTCGCCACTCTCTTCTTCAGTTTGTGCACCAGCATCCTTCCTTCTACACGTCACACACACGCACAGCACGCACCCTCCAGCGCCTTCGTCTTCTCGTCCAGCTCCTTCTTCAGTCGAAGAATGTCGTTCTTGTAGCTCTCCGCCGCTTGCGCGTCACCCGCCTCCTCGACGCGAGCACCACGCGAGCTGTGGAACGACTCCACCACCGCCATCGCGTCGTGGTACTTCCGCTTCAGATCGCTCAGTTGCTCGTCCTTCTTCTTCAGCTCGCCCGACACGCTGTCCACCTGCTTCTGATAAGCCTCCGTCAGGCGCTGCTTCGTCTCCTGCACCATCGTCTTCGCTTGAATCGCCAGCGCGTTGTACTTCTCCACGAGCCCGTGGTAGCTCTGGTTCTTCGCCTCCACCTGCTTCTCCAGCTCCGAGCACTTCTTGCTCAGCGACTCGCACACCACCCGCTGGCGCTCCAGCTCCGTCTTCTTCAAGTCGAACTCCTCTGTCTTGCTCTGGAGCTGCTGCTGGCTCGCCGTAAGAGCCACCTTCGTCTCGTCCGCCGTGGTCACGTTCGCCTTCACCGACGCCTCCAGCACGCTCACCTTCTCCGTCAGGGTCCGGATCGTCTCCTGCAGCTCGCCCTTCTCCTCCTCCTCCTTGGAGAGCGCGCGCTCCTTCTCCTCCTTCTCTTTCGTCGTCGCCTCCAGCTGCGTCAGCGCGTCCTTCTTCTCCTTCTTCTCCTTCTCCGCCTCGATTCGCAGCAGCGACAGCTTGCTCTCCAGCGCCACCACCTCGTTCGTCTTGTCGTTCAGCTGTGTGAACAGCGCGCCGTTCTTGTCGCGCTCCTGCAGGATGCTATTCTGGTACGTCAAGATCGCGTTCTGGTACTCCAGGAGCGTGTCGCGCAGCACGGTGATTCCCTCCTTGTTCTCCTCCACGTCCAGCTTCAGCTCGATGGCGTCCTGTCCGTTCAGCGGACCGAACGATACGACCTCCTCGTTGCGCGGCGTCTCCACTCGCCTGTCCTCCTCGCCCTCAGCAGAATGGTACGAGAACACAGACGCCATGTCGTCGTCGCGCTCTTGTGACCGAAGTGCCTGCAACGCCGCTTCCTTCTCGACCAGCTGTGCCTGCGCCTGGCCCAGCGCCGCCTCGCGCTCCTTCTTCTCCTCCTCCAGCGAGCTCACACGCTGTTGAAGGGTCCTGACGGCAACTTCTTGCGTCTGGCGCTCCGCCCCCTGCTCCGTCTTCACCGCCTCCACCTCCGCCTCCTTCTTCTTCAGCTTCTCCTGCATGTTGCTCATCACGACCTGGTACGCCTCGTTCGCCTGCGTCTGCTGCGCGAGGCAGTCGTTGTTCTCCTTGATGGTGTCGCGCAGCGACTCGATCGTCTCGTTCTGCTTCGTGCTCGCCTCCGTCAGGTTGCCGATCGTCAGGTCGCGCTTGTGCAGCTCCACCGTCAGCGCGTCCAGCGTCGACTTCAGCTGCGTGATCGTCTTCTGGTGGACCGCCTCGTGCGCCCTCAGCTGCTGGACGGTGATCATCAGCGTTTCGTTCTGCTTCTGAATCGCCTCTTGCGCGTAGGGGTTCACGGACATGGTGGTGAAGGTGATGATGGAGGACGCGTCGTCGCCCGCGAGAGAGGGCGTGACGGAGAGCGTCTGGTCGTCGAGCGACCCGTCGTCTTCGGGGAGGAGAGTGGTGGGTTGGAGTTGGGCAGTCTGCGCCTTCAGTTCGCTGATTTCCTGGAGGAGGGATTGCTTCTCCTGTTCCCAGGAAGGAGAGGGTTCGTTCTCTGGTTCGGTGGGTTGTTTGAGGTTTTCTCTTTCTGTTTCCAGGGATTGTTTGATGTCTTCCTTCTCCTTCTCGAGAGTTTGTTTCAGTTCGTCTTTTTCTCTTTCAAGAGATTGTTTCAGTTCCTCCTTCTCCTTTTCCAGGGATTGCTTCAAATCCTCCTTCTCATTTTCAAACGACAGTTTCAGTTCTTCCTTCTCCTTCTTTTCCTTTTCAAGAGACTGTTTGAGTTCTTCCTTTTCTCTTTCAAAAGACTGAATCAAATCCTCCTTCTCCTCCACAAAACCCATCATCAACGCCTCCTTTTCCAGCTCAAAACACGCCGTCAACCCCTCCTTCTCCTTCTCCAGAGACTGCTTGAGTTCTTCCTTCTCCTCCTCACACGACGCCTTCATCTTCTCCTTCTCTTCCTCAAAAGACACCCTCAACTCCTCCTTCTCCTCTTGCAAACCCGTAATCTCCTCATTCAAGAACTGAATCTCCTTCTCTCTCTTCATCAAATCATCCCCTCCCTCCTTCTCCGCTCGCAAAGTCTCCAACTCGCTTCTCAGAACACTCGCTTCATCCTTCTCCTTCTCAAAGTCCGACTTTGCTTCATTCAACTGGGCTTCCACTGCCTCTCTCTCCTTCTTACACTCCGCAAGTGCAGCAGACAGCTCCTCGTTCTGCTGTGCGAGTGTTGAATACGCCGTCTCCTTCTCCTCCAGTAAGTCCTTCTGCTCCGTGAATGTCGTCTTCAACTCCTCCAACTCCATCGCAGTCTTCTCCTTCTCCTCCCTCAACTCCTCCATTTCGTTACGAAGACTCTCGATCAACGATTCGCACTCCGACAAGCCTAATCATCAACAGCACAATCAGAAGCAGACTAGCGATCTTCTCTGAAACAGTTGCTTTCAGCAACGTCAGTTCTTCATGCATTTGCTGATTCATGTCCTCCAGGGCGATTCTCTCGTCAATCGACTTACTCAACTCCTGCTGGTAATAGTTGTTGGGGTCGTGTATCGACTTCTTCAACTCGCCCAACTCCTCGTCCAGCTCACGAACTCGATTCTCAAGAGACTGTTTCTCCTCCTCGTTGCGACTGATGATCTCATTCAGTCTCACGATCTGTTGCGTGTACGCCTCTGTTTCCATTTCCCTCTGGGAGTGTTCCGCTACTTCCGTTTGGGACTCCTGCTGTGTTTCCGTTGCATCCGTTGCATCCACATGATTCTCCGGATAGTCTTGAGTCTGTTCTTCGGTTACAACGCCTTCTTCTTCTTCCTGTAGTATATCTTGGAAGCTCCTTTCACTTCCGCCCGTTTCTTGATTTGCATCATTGAAGTCATTATTGTCTTCCTTGATAATGGAGTCAGAATGCTCGTCTATTCCACTTACAGGGAAATGCGTCATCTTACCTCCTTCCAGATTCACATTGCCGTCATCCGCTAAACCGATTCCGGACAAGTCGTTATCATTCAAATCGGTAGCGTCAAACAGAGAATCATCATCGCTGTCAGAATCGCTCATATTCATTGCAGATCGTAGTACGGAGGAAAACATGTTGTTTGACATGACAGGAAAAAGCACGTACAATCAATGAATGAAAGGAAAACTGGACGCCCGTTCTAGTTGCGTCGGTGCAATACAAATGAGCTGCATGTGAAGAGGAGGAGCAAAGAGAAAAGGAGTCGAGTATCACAGCAACAAAGAAACGAACAGCAACGGCAATACAGTACATACATAGAAAAAACGCAGCGATGGTCGAAGCACGCACCCTACGGCTTTGACTTCAACTCCTGGAGAATCGCAACGAGAGAGTCGGGATTCACTCCACTATCGACCAGGTTGTACAGGGTGATCAGCGTTTTCCTGTCCAGCTGGAGATCAAGCAACTGTGCCAATTCGTAGAATACTATCGAATTAGTAGCACGTATCAACAGGGGTACCGTCGATATCCTGATCCATCGAGTTTGAAACGACAAAGAAGAATAGTTTGATACCGTGCAACGAACTCCGCGCATCGCGAGCGTCTTGTCGGCGTCGACTGCTTTCTGTGCGCACTGCCGGAATGCCTTGTGTTCATGATATGCATCCTATGCGAATCCGTGGCGCAATGATCAATGGGCCGCGTTGTGGATTACGATTTGAAATCGCCGCGAGACGGTCGGCCGGATGAGGAGAGCATCCGGATGAAACCGTATCTTTCCGGTGATGATGGAGTAAAACTGGCCGTTACCCACACAAATGCAGTGGATACGGGCAAAGCAACGCATCCTGTGGCAAAAGTGCGAAAGATACGTATGACAATTGGCACATGACCCTCTGCAAACCGGCGTGGAGCATTGAATGCCATTATTAAATCCTTTCACCACTCCAATCTTTTGCAGCAGATGAGCGACGGTAGTCTCGTTGCTCTATCTCCGTATAGCCTGGCCTTGCTCGAGCCTAATCAAGATGAGTCTGCTTTACCGTAGATCTCCACTCTGGTGATAAGGCATAGTGATTACAATGATGGGTTATTAAAGAATTCAATGGGTACGAAAGACCCTTCATTCTTCGCAACACGAGGTCAATCCGTGTTTTCCCCTCCAACGAATACGACAGAAACGAACAGTCAGTATGACTGTGCCGGTAAATCTCCGGTTCCTCCTCGAAGAGCTGATATACACCCGAAACAACAGGATTGTTTCAGTATGGTTTTTGGTATATCGTCTAGAGGCGTTTCTGTGTTTTCGATTGCTATTATTGCTTCTGCGCACATTGACTCGATTCGCTCCATTTGTAATGAAGTGACGGCTCTGCTATCCCATTATTCTTGTTTTTGCCACTTTTCGGTCCTTCCGAAGGACGACTATTCATTTGTCCTGGATAACACCTATTGTGATCTCTGCATCGTTTCAAGCGGCTTGCTTTCGGAAATTAGTTTTTTCTACCCAGATATCATCTTCTCCTGCATGGAGATTCCGCCTAGCGAGGTACGCCTTCTCCTCTGCCGTCATTCGTAGGTTCCCATCGATGATGATGCTCTGTTCATGCGACTATTCAGTATTGTTCGTGCTTTTTCCGATAACTACTCTTCAATGAGCAAACCAAAGGAGTTCTGTAATCTTTGTGATTTGTCAAGCCTGTTGCTTCCTTCTTTATCCGCGTTCTAGTTCATCCGTCTATCCTTAGTGGGTTTGTGTATCCATACCATTTCCTCACCCCAATCTATGCGCTCTGTTTTCTACAAACACACTCTGTTTGCTACAAACACGCACGAACTAAAGGACGCACTATTCTTTGATGGGCTTGGCGGACTGCTTTGCCAGATAAATGTTCCAAAAGGCTATACATTACGCATTCTCGCTGAATGCCACCTCCACAAACGCCGCCAACCGTGGCTCGGTAATACAACGGAGTGAACTTGTACTGGATGAAATTGATCGGCACCCAGAAAACGTTGCCAGCCACCCACGTTTCCGGTATATCCTGCTTGACCTTCTTCTTCATGTCCTCCCAAGTGCCTCCGTTCAGAAGCACGACCGACGAAAACGTAATACTCATTTGCGGAGCTGCCAGCACACAACTGCCGATCATCTTATACACGATAGCCTTCAAATGAGAACCAGAAGCACAACTCTACCTTCACGGATGTTCCGGCAAACAGCTTCTCGAGTAGCAAAAACACCCCGTGATTCATGGGTCCCGTTACGAAGAAGCCGGTAATTCCGAGATTGATCGACTGTTTCTTGTTCCTACTCTAAACACCGTCTAGCAGAAGCAACCATGGCTCGTTTGGCTTCAGAATCTTCTGACAGACCACATCACCCGCAAACATGGACGCTGACACAAATCCCATGTTCCGCAGAAGGTACCACGTTCCTGTCTTAAAGAAGCTCATTGGGAATGGAAGAGACAATGGAATTGTGTGGATCACCATGACATGCATGCGTTCAATGAAGCACCGTGACCCCAGTGAAATGCGTGGTCGGTGAGAAGATTGGATGAGAGTGGATCATGTCTCGTAGAACTCTCTGTTGGATGGAATCCCCTTCTCACATGCAATCTCATCTTCAAGGCATACACGGATTTGCGAGGGCGCAAAACCAAACCGAAATCCCCAGGATCGCTGGAATTCCCGTTTTCTCCAAGCAGCCATTTCGATTCTGGGGAAGAATGGACAAGGGTGGAATCGAGCTGCGGAGTCTGAATCGCGCTACGCTGCTAAACAGAGTGAAATCGGGGTTCTGTGCTCATCCATTAGTCAACCTCCATGAGAGCGATCACTTTCTCCCTGCCCACCGCGTCCATTCCGTTCCGCGAGATTGATATACTGAACGACTCCATCCAACTCTTCCTCAAGTCACTCTCCATGAAAGGGACTGCATACAGCACTGTACGATTGCGTTCTGGAGTTGAGAGATAGAGTTCTTCAAACAGCGAGGGAAGACTGAGGAACTTGTAGTTTGGAGCGTCCCTCTTTGACGTAGACTCAACTCAACGGTGTCGAGGGCGATTACAGAGAACATTCCGCTGTACGACGGGAGCAGGAGCATCAGCGATTTCATCAAGGAGTTGGCGAACAAACCGTGCTCGCTTCTCCTGCTCCTCATGCGTAGAATGAACCAGTACTTGCTGCAGACAGCGGACAACTATGAGCTGATTACCCAGAAACACGTTCTGAACTACATATCGCAGACGAACAATACGGGCGATGTTTCTGCGTCGGCGCTGAACGGAGAGCGCGTCATCGAGATCGATCGGAAGACGAAGATTCGCGACGCCATCAGTATTATGGTGGGCAACGTTGTATCGAACCGTTTCCTTAATGTGCAGAACATCACGTGTCTGTCGATCAAAGTGCCGGAGGGAGAGAAGAGGAAGAACAAGGAGGGAATCATCTACCCGAAGGTGGTCACACTCAACCAAATCAGCACGCTCATGCTCCAGTCCCTGATGGAGGTGCGCATCGTTCCTTCCCCTCACGGCTAGGACGGCCAAATCGACAAGAGGGAGAAGAAGCACAACAGCCGCATTCGGACGGGCAAGGACGACCTGGACGAGGAGATGCAGGAGTCCCTCGACTCCTCTTCCGAGATCAGCCTCTCTCACCACAGCTCCGACGTCACGCCAGACCGTCAGTCGGTGGCCGTGCTGGACGCTGCTGAGAGTGCGAGTAACCCCGAAGCCGCGAAGCTGCAGCGTGCCCGAGAGAAAGCCAGGAAGAAGGTGGCGCTGGCGCAGAAGCATCGAAACATGGTATATTCGGTCTTGAACAATTTCTGTCCTGTTTCCGGAATTCCATCATCAGTAGATGTGGTGATCGTGTTATGGCTGGCTTCGATCGTCGACGTGTGCTCCTCCTTCCTGTACCTCTGCGACATCTTCTCCTACCTGAAGAGGTGTCTGTCGTCACTCGCTTTCACAGGTAGTCCGCTCTCCATCGTCCTCACGACGCTCTTCGTGGCGGAGGACGTGCTGTCCATCTACGGCGAGAACTGGTCCACAGAGAGAGGATTGACGCGCGTGATCTTCTTCCTGGTGGACATCCTGATTCTCTCGATGATCTACATGTACTTCGTGTTCGACTTCGCCTCCGAGCACAACGCGCGCATCTGGGGCTCGCTGATCATCATCGCGAAGATGGTGCGCAGCTACAAGGTGACGACGCACACCCATCCTCATCGGTAGTTGGTCGTGTACCAGAAGAACACCCTCTCGGAGCACTTCCGCAACCGACTGAACCGCAACCGCAATCGGCTGGAGGGCAGCTCCATGGATCTGACGCTGATCACGGGTTTGTTATCTTGTGGGGTTTCACTGACAGGACACATCATCGCGATGTCGTGGCCGGGCTCGTCGTTGGACTCGATGTGGCGAAACAACATTCTGGACGTGGAGCGCTACCTGAACAGGCAGTATGGAGGCAACTATTGGGTGTAGGAGACTCCAATGTTTCCTAATGAGTAGGGTCAATCTGTGCGCAGAGAACGGCTACGGAAAGCAGGCCACGCCTCCGTTCGGGAACCGGTTTTCGCGCTTCTCCATTCGCGACCACAACGCGTGTTCGCTGGGTAGTACATATCGGATGACTGAACGTCAGAGCAAATCATGTCCATCATGACGTTCGTCCAGGAGTGGTTCAGTCGCGACCCCAACAACGTGGTCGCCATCCACTGCAAGGGTGGCAAGGGTCGCACGGGCATGATCATCTGCTGTCTGCTGCTGAAGATGGGCATTTTCACCAAGCCCGAGGACGCGCTGGAGTTCTTCGCGACGCGGCGAACGACGACGGACAAGAACGAGGTGCGCGTGAAGGAGCAGCGCGTGAGCAGTGGGTGGAGAGGGGCGAGGATGACGCGCAGGCCCATCACAGAACCGCTACGTGTTCTACTACAACTTTAGCTTGGAGTACGGAATGCCCTTCCCCAAGAGCGTCCGAATCGACGGAGTGATCGTTCCTGTGGCGCTGCACGCTCGCTGTGACGTATAGAACATCCACGAAACGGCGTCTTCCCGCTACGCCTACGCGCTGCGCGTGTACGCGGTGGAGTACTCCATGGCGCCGTCGGAAGAGAAGGAGGACCAGGCGGTGCTGTCCACCGTGTACACCACCGTGTCGTACTGCCTGCACCGCGAGGAGGGCGACAAGGAGGAGACGAAGAAGGAGTGCGCCAAGGAGACCTGGCGGCTCCAGCGCGAGATCCCGCTGTTCGTGAGCGAGGACGGGAACAGTCGTCTGAACCTGATGGATGGCGAGGAGGAGTTGTTGGTCCACGTAGTCATTGCGTGTTCACTGTTCCGCGTAGGGCGACATCCGCTTGGAGTTGGTGGTGACGGGTTCGATGACGACGGTGATCGGGTTTATCTGGCTCAACACAGGGTTCGTCTGGGCTGAGGGGCTGACGTGTAGCTTCCTGGTGCAGCGCGACACGCTGTTCAACGACTACGAGATCGACGTGCTCGCCAGCAACAACCGTAACCTCTATCTCCGCCTTCTCTGCTCTGGCGTGGGTCTGAAGGGCGTGGTGGATCCCTCCTCGTTGCCCAGAATCCGCGTGGTCGCCAAGAAGTCGCGTGGAGAATCCATCTTCACGCGCGCCAGCTCCCACCGAACCGCTAACGCCAGCAGCGACTCGCCGACGCTGAGTCTGGGCACGCGGAGTTCGGAGACGTCGCTGAAGAAGCGAATCAGTTCGCCGTTTGCACGAACGCCCGTGAGCACGCCCACGATGCCGCTGAAAGTTGTGAGGCGACGCAACACGAGTCCTCTCATGTCGATGGCGGCGATCAAGGGAAGCGGGAAGAGCGCGTCGGAGCGCGATATTCTTGCGGAGAAGCCGAAGGACGAGACATCGATTATGAACTCGTTGCCAGAGGACTACCAGTTTCCCGCGGAAAGCGAGGTGAAGGGCGTGACTGTGAAGCTGAGGAGAGGCGTTTCAAAGGAGGTGGCGGATGAGATGGCGGACATTTTCAGGACGATTCGTGAGGATGCGGTGACGGAGAAGGGAATTGGTACGGAGTTTGATCGGATATCGGAGATTGAGGAGGGGAGCGAGAAGCAGGAGAGTGAGTATAGTGAGGTGGAGAGTAGTGAGGAGTTGAGTGGTCAGGAGGAGTTGAGTGGTCAGGAGGAGGGTGTGTTGAAGGAAGAAGGTGGTGATGTGTTGAAGGAAGAAGGTGGTGCTGTATCAAAAGAAGATGATTCTGAAGAAGCAAACAGCACGGACTCGAAAGAGCAGGACATCCTTCCTATCGACCTTCCTGAAACCATTCAAGAACACCCTGAAACCTCGCAAGAACACCCCGAAACCACACAAGAACACCCCGAAACTATACAACACCCCGAAGAACCAGACGACGCCCTCTCAACGAGCACAGACAACACTCTCTCAACGAAAGCGGTCAACACACCCCCTTCAGAGGAACCTCGCCCCCTGGCAGAGCGTTCTTCGGTGAGGGTCTCCCTCACCCACAGCCAGTCCTCAAGAGGCATCTCTCCCGACGGCTTCTTCATCCACGGAGACAGCGGCATCCGGTTCTCCCACTCTGAATTGTCTTTGGTGCAAAGCGGACTCATAAAGACACCCGATCTATCTAGCGACGAATGGACTGTTTCTTCAACAAACACGCGAAACAGCAGTAGGGTCGACGTAGCCAGCCAACAACGCGGCACTCTCTCCCTTCTTCATGTCCAGCTTCGCCACCTTCTTGTCGAGGATGACGAGGAAGATGTAGCCCAGCACGAGCAAACTGAGCAGGATGATGGACTTCAGCGTGATGTCACTCGCCTTGCTGAAGAACACACCGAACGCGAACTGCGCGCACCAACCGAGCGACTGCCACATCTTGTAGTTCGCCATGGCGGCGTTGCGCTCGCTGTCCTTGCCGTAGAAGGACTGCAGAATGGCAGGAGGCTGCGACTCCCACACGGAGTCACCCGCGGCGATCACCACCACCATCGTCAGCGCCAGAGGCAGATCGGCGGGGTTCTTGGTGTTGTCGGGAATGTGGTAGAAAATGATGAAGCAGAAGGCGGCGACCTGGCAGAAGAAGGCGATCAGGCACATCACGGTGCGCGACATCCACTTCTTCTCCACGCACTTGCCGAAGAGGTACGAGACTAGGGCATGACAGCCACACACAACGCCTACAGAACGCGTTCGCCAAGTAGAAGATGGCGGTGGTGTAGAGGTTCCACGAGCCGCCGAAGCAACGGTTGGAGATGCCGGTGGGGATATCGCCGAAGATGAAGGCGAGACTCATACCGTTGTAGATGATCAGAGGCAGGATCATCAGCAGCTTCACCGAGGAGCAGAGAAGGCGGAAGGTCTCGTTGAAGGACACGGAGTCGTCCTTCTCCACCTGTCCGGGGACAGCGTAGGACTCCACGTTAGGAAGGAAACCCAGGGAGAAGACGGACACGACGCCGACGACGGTGAGGATGATGAAGAGCACCGTGTTGTTGTTCGTGAAGTGCTTGATGATACCGCTGATGAGCGTGCCGGCGAAGCCGCTGAACTGGAAGATCGCGAAGAACACACCGTTAAAGGAAGATGTCGTCTCGGCGAAACCTAGCGGTCAGCACGAACGACCAATCGCACTCTTGGAGGAGGTACGCGAGTCCCACAGCGCGCAACGGCCAAGGTAGACACCCTGGGCATTCCAAAGCATCGCCGCGCCCACACCGACGGCAAGATTCGCGATCACCTGGATCAGAGGCTCGGGACGAAGATTGGAAGCAACGGCGCAGGCATACGTGACACCTCCGATAATCATCGACCATCTACGCGTCATTCGCGGAAAAATCGGCTACTTCGGTCCCGCGAGAGAAACCACCTTGGGACCGAAGATGGAGAAGATGGAGAACACGCCATACAGGCAGCCAAGATTGATATAGCCCTGTCTCTTGTTGACGGTCGTCTGAAGAGCCTAGGGAGTGAGAAAAATCCAAAAGGAAGCCAAACCTGAGAGGTGTTGAAGGCGAAGAAAATGCCAAAGAAGCAAATGCTCAGAATGATGATCTGAGGCATGTAGCTCTTGTGAGTCTTGTTCTGGTTATCCATTCTTCACTACGAGGATGCGATATTTGTGTTTGGGTTGTTTGGTCACTGCGCGTTCCGAAGTGCATGACTATCAAGCCCTTCCACCTTGGACCCTCCTCGTCCGCCCCGTCTCCTTCCCCCGCCCTCTACATCGCAATTGGGAGAGGATCGCGAGTGCATTCGAGACCCGCTCTCCAGCGAAACACAATTCGATTTCGCGCCTTCTTGGACCATTCCGCATTTGAGGGCTATTTCGGTTCAGTCTTGTCGCGATGATAGTCCCTTTGGAAGCGGGCTTCCTTCCGTGTAGCATCGATAGAATCCGTCGAAATGCAGCAGAGCGGCCTGCCCGTAGACAGCACCGTCTCGTTGCGTGATGCAAATGAAACTATGCGTATTCGAATTGCGTTGCATTCCCATGCCTAGAGGAGGGAAACGCAGCCGCAGCGATTTCAAACCCAAGTGACCCTTCCTCTTCCCTTTCTCACGGCAACATTATCATACCCGATTCCATCTCGATGCAAATCCAACAGTTGCAGACGATGCCGCACATCCCCGACGTAGATCCTTCAAACCAGGCCAACCCACAATACGGTTTCTCCTGTGAACTTGGTTTATCGTAGAGATGATGATGAGCATGGAGGATCACTCGAGGCCGACGATGGATATGGAGGACCACTCGAGACAGGGGATGGATAACGAGGATCCCTCAATGCTGGATCCCATCAGCATCGTCGGAGGGTCCGCCTACTCCCTTTTCCCGACACAGGACCAGCAAATGGGCCTGGGGTATGACGCGATGTTCCAGCGAGTACCTTTATTCAAATCCTGTGACGTACAGAGCGCGGGCGAGAGGCGGAATTGCGCGGTGATAACCGACTCCCTGAAGCGTCCCCGCACCGCCTACAACTTCTATTCGCGCGACATGTTCGGAAAGCTGAAGGCGGAGAACTCTTCCCGGAGTTCGACGGAGATCATCCAGCTTGTGGGCTGCGGCTGCGCGAGTTCACCGTAGGTGTCTTCCAAGTGGAAGGAAATATCGGACGAGGAGAAGAAGAAGTACATCGAGCTGTCCGAGAAGGACAAGCAGCGGTACCTGAACCAACGAAACGAGCTGTGCGTGCAGCAACAAATGCCGGAGATCCCGGGCATCATCAAAACCAGAGGTCGTTCCGTTGCGCTTCCCTCATCCCCAGACAAGCAGTCCTACCTGTACAAGTCGGCCGTCCAGCGCAACGTCTCCAACTTCTGTCTCGGACTTCTCCTCTGCACCGTCTCCATCCACGCATATGATGACCTCTAGGGACGCGATCTCGCGAAGTCATCGGAGCTGATGGACTTGGTGCGCTCCTACCTCATCGGCTTTCAGCAGGAGCAGTTCCCCATCGAGTCCGCGCAACCTCCCATGCAGGAGCTGTACGGCGACCCCTCCACGCTTCCGATGTACGGTGCGAACCTGC
>ERZ780157.3232-NODE-3232-length-13901-cov-4.656146_pt1 | contig 13901 bp, 20 predicted proteins | sample MGYA00511169_ERZ780157 | MGnify/ENA primary metagenome ERZ780157 (study PRJEB29588, sample SAMEA1965149) | human gut metagenome | biome: human gut; feature: human-associated habitat; material: faeces | place: Denmark | collected 2008/2010 ... | reverse complement strand
CCCTCACCCATGAGCACCTCCCCCACAACGAGCGCGCAGAGCGACCTCGATCTCTCTTCGCTCGTCAACCAGTTGAGTGCCTCCACGGATTTCAACGACCTCCGTCAGAAGATGACGAAAATCGAGAATTCCAAGGTACCTCCCCTCCCGAACCCCACTCATTCCCTAGACAAAGGTCTCCGCTGCCCTCCCCAAACTCCAACGCGAGAGACTCGAGAGAAAGGTATTCTCTCCCCCTATTCCTCACCCACGTAGGTCGCCTATGAAGAATCCAAGGAAAAGGTCAACATCTGGAACGGAATCGTCGTAAAGAACCGCAAGAGCGAGTTTGTGCGTTTTGAAGACGCCGAGCCGGACCACTTCAAACTGACGTCCAACGCCATGGCCTCTAAGTTCGAGCCTACCACCGACATGGAGAAGGAGATCGACGTGGTACGCAATTCCCCTTCCTGTAAACGCTAGATTCTCGAGAAGAGTGAAATGAAGGAGAAGGAGGTCCGCGACAAGGAGAGCCGCGATTTGAAGATGAACAAGCTGAGCGTGGAGGACGTGAAGGCACGCAATGAGGAGCTGGCCAAGATGAAGTCGCTGCTCTTCTACCAGGAGCAGAAGAACAAGCGCATCAACAAGATCAAGAGCAAGAAGTACCACAAGATCCGAAAGCGAGCGGAAGAGCGCCGCAAGGAGAAGGAGCGCGAGCTGATCAAGCAAACGGACCCCGAGCTGTACAAGGAGCTGTTGGAGAAGGATGCGATCAAGCGCGCCAAGGAACGCATGTCGTTGAAGCATAAGAACACCTCAAAGGTACTGATTCATTCTGCGATGTCATTGTAGTGGATCAAGCGTGCATTGCAACATGGAGGCATGAGCGACGCTCTGACCCGCGTAGCCGCCACACGCCCAAAATCACGCTTAGGAAGCGATTAACGAACAGTTACGCGAGGGCGAGCGTCTGCGCGCGAAGATGAAGGGCGAGGAGGAGTCGAGCAGCGAGGAGGAGGTGACGAAGGAGTCGTTGCTGGACGACGCGGAGAGCCTGCTGAAGGAGATCGACGCGGACAAGAAGAAGGAGCACCACGGCGTGTTCGAGTGCGAGAGGGAGGGAGATGTGAGGCGTAGAATGGAATTCATGAAGCGCGCGATGGAGAAGCAGCGACAGGAGGCGCGTCTGGAGGCGGAGCAGTTGATTCAGTCGCTGCAGGAGGAGAAGGAGTTCGATCAGGAGTCGGAAGAGGAGGAAGAGGAGGAGCCGGCAGAGTCGGAGGCCGTGAAGGCGGCGCTGGCGGAGGGCGAGATCAAGCGACAGAAGAAGAAGACAAAGAGTCTGGAGGTGAAGGAGCACATCAAGGTCGATCAGGTTCGCTCGATGAAACGCCCTCACGTGTAGCCCCTCTTCACCGCCCCCGTGGTGCCCAGCGTGTTCGAGGAGGAGGAGAAGCCCGCCGCCAGCCACCTTCTCGACGAGGTCAGTGACGTGTCTGATGACGAGTCAGCACAGCCAACTCCTTCAACACAACCACACCCACCCAAAGACGACGCAAACCCGTGGCTGGCGGCGGCGACGGACAACGTGAGCCACAACGCGTCGCGGAAGAAGGAGGAGGCGGAGGAGGCGGTGGACGTGGGCGAGGCGCTGTCGAACCTGGAGAAGAAGAAGCCGTCGAAGAAGCGTGAGGTGGTGACGGGCGATCTGGGCTTCGAGGGCATGAACCAGGAGGAACTGATGAACCTGGCATTCACCAACGCGGACGCGGACGCGGAGAAGGAGTTCGAGGAGATGAAGAAGAAGGATATCGAGGAGAACGCGCCGGAAGAGAAGCCGACGGTGCTGGAGGGCTGGGGATCGTGGGCTGGAATTGTTGGGGTGTGTTGGGGGTGTGATGGATAGGGTGCACCGCAGCCGAAGAAGCCGAGAAAGGCGAAGGTGGAGGCGAAGAAGGAGGCGCCGGAGCGGAGCGACAAGAACCTGAAGCACGTGATCATCAACCAGAACGTGGGCGCGAAGCAGAAGGAGTTCGTGGTGGAGGGCGTGCCGTTCCCGTTCACGTCGCGCGAGCAGTACGAGCGCGCGATGCGTCAGCCGCTGGGCAGGGAGTGGAACTCGAGCACGTCGTTTGCGAATCTGACGAAGCCGGAGATCAAGACGCGTCGCGGCACGATCATCGATCCCATTCGTTTGCCGAAGAAGAGGAAGAGTCGTTTCTAGTGTCCTTTATTGTTGCTGTGTGTGTTTTCTTGTGAGAAGCCATTTCTTAACGCTTTCAACTCACAATAACTATCAACTCGAATAACAAACACCCCAAAAGACTCATAATACATAAACTAAATATCGTCCAGAATCACGTCAAACGCCTTCTCGCAAATCACGGCAATAATCTCATTCCAGTGGTCCACTACGCCTCACTCCACACACCCACACTCACTCCCCTTCGTCAGCGTCACCTTCACCAGCGTCCCGATCGCCTCGTCCATCGCGATGTAGTTGCACCGCAGATAGTAGTCCTGCATGAAGTACGCCGCGCGCTTGCTCACCTCCACCTGGTCGCCCAGCAGCTCCTCGCACACGCGCTTGAACACGGCGGTGACGGCGGGCTTCAGGAAGGGCGTGAGGTACAGCGGCGGCGAGGACGACAGCAGGATCTCCACGAACCCGATCAGCGCGATGATCTACGCGTCAGCCCACGGCGCGACGACCACCTTGTCGGAGTAGCCTCGCGGCCAGTGGTGGAGCACGAAGAAGTAGAAGGGCGCGATGAGCGAGGGCGCGATGGAGAAGAGCGACAGCGTGGAGGCGGCGAGCGTCTCCGAGTACTTCTCGATGGCGTTGCGCGACCGCACACAGCACTCCACGCTGCGCAGCAGGCGTTTCGCTCTGGCGGTGTACTGCTGAAGAAGTTGGGGTGTGAGGGGCGGCTGGAGCGACACATCTGCCTTCAGCGACTAGAGATGAAGCAACGAGGAGACAGCCACCTCCACGAGGAAGTGGAAGAGCGTCACGTAGCGATGCACGCTGCCCACCTGCTTCTGGATGGTGGCGAAGTCGTCTATCCATGACCACCGAGCCGTTCGCGTACCGTCGGCGGAGATGTGAAGCTCGCGCTCGTCCTGCGTGTACTGGAGGAGGTACTCGCTCAGCTTGCCGCTCACCAGCGCGTCGAAGGAGAGGTCGTACTTGCACAGCGCCTCCAGCAGGCAGCCGCGCGCGCTGTTGCCGTACGGCGACTCGTAGCGCAGCTCGTCCACCAGCGGGGAGACGGCGGTCTTGTCGAAGAAGAACTTGACGTCATCCTCGTCCTCGCCGGGCAGCTGGGCCTTGCGGGAGACGATCTCAAACAGCATGCGCTTCATCTCCTCCTCCTGCTTCATGGACAGCGCGGGCTTGGTGAGGACGCTGCTGCGGAAGAGGGAGTCGAACAGGTCGTCTGCGGCGTCGTGTAAGTCTTCTACTACGTGTGAGAGCGAGAATCAACACACTACGGGTGGGTCCCTGGACTTCCTCCTTCTTCTCGTCCAGAGATAGGGGAGGGAGAGGGGGGAGGGACTCGGTCTTTGGAGCCGGCTTTGGAGCGAGAATGGGGGAGCGCGCCATCTGGAGATCGAAACTGTGTCTGCGCTTCGTCTCGGGTCCGGTCACGATGACGGGGGAGACGGGGACCAATTCGGAAGCGTAGGACGAGTACTCAACCACATGCTCGGCCGTGTAGTCGTCCAACGCTTCGTGAATGGCTTGCTGGATGTTCAGCTTCAGTCTCTGCTTCTTCTTGGCGGCCGTCGGCGTTTTCGTCGGCTTCCCACGCGCCTGCCGCATGAGCGCGTTTCTCCGGTTCTTCGATATGCCGGAAGAGTCAATCGATGCAAAGCGATCCTTCTTACGGTCCATGGTCAGATGCGTCTTCGATCAACGAACCACTGCGGGAAAGGGCACTAATGTTCCGAGAGGGTGCGGAGGAGGGAAAAGAGGAAAACGAAGAGAGATTGATTGTCATCCTGTCTCGTCCTTTAGTCAAGTGTGCAAAAGAGGGTTGTGCGAGGAGAGGAGAGCGTGGTGGGTTTGAGTGTGGGGAGGGAAAAAGAAAGCACACAGTGGGACTTGAACCCACAATCTCTTGCTCCGTAGGCAAGCGCCTTATCCAATTAGGCTATGCGTGCTTGTTTGGTTGTTCTTCTTTGTCCTTTTCTGTTTCTTTGTTGTGAGTGACAACAGTTCGTTCTGATTGACATAACCCCTCCTTGACTAACAACACTCTTCACTGACTAACACCACCCCTCCTTAACGAAAAAACACACCACATCGAATGCATGTTATAAATGTCATCTAACGGAGGAGGCAACACACTGTCATTCCGCAACAACACCAACTCCTCCTCCCCAGGAACCAACTCCATCGTGTAGGGCGTCACTTCGCCTCGAGACAACCCATCTCCCTCACAACCCACGACATCGATCGGATGCCGCTCCTTGCACTCCATCCGGTCGATGCCCCGGTCCACCAAGGGGAAGTACTTCTCCCGGAAGGACGCCTCCACCTCGCTCGGTCCCGGCTCGCTGCGCTTCAGGTAGGTGAAGTGGTACGGATACATCGGACCCTACGCCTCACACGCCTCCACACCCCCCACGTGCCACACGCACTCCTCCTTCCTCCGGAACAACACCAACTCGCCCTGCTCGTTGCAGAACAGAATGCTGCGTCCTGAGGGGTGAATCCCGCCCCACACCAGATGCTGCTTCGGTTCGCGGTAGATCGCCACCTCCAACTCGCCCTCCGAAGGAAGAAGATAAAACACGGGTCCCTCCAGCACATAGGTCTCCGGAATGGCGAGGAGCAGATGCTCACGCGCCAGGTAGTCGATGGACTTCCAGGAGGAATCGTTCACGGAGTCGCGATAGGAGGACTGTATTTCGAGATCGGGCAGCGAGAGAGTGAGCAATTCGTTACGACACGCCACGATGCACTTCTGATTTGCGTAGTCCACAAAGATGCGCTGCTGGAGAGGCTGACAGGGCTTGACTGGCACCGACTTGATGATCTTGCCCTGTTGAACGAGGAGGAGCGTTCCCGGAATCCATAGCAATACCAAGTCATCCACACCGGCGTACTGCGCGTACGACGGGATACTCATCCTCTTCGCAGAGTCCGTCTTCGCCAAGTCGCGGTAGTTGATCAGCACTTCGTGCGAGTCTTTGTTGATGTTAAGCAGAATCACCTTGTCCAAGCAGGTCACGATACAGAGTCCATCTTCCCTGGGATGGGCCGCGAAGGAGTTGAGCGCCTGGTCGAAGCTACCCTTTAAAAAGAAAATATAGAGCACACGTGAAATTGCGATAGCTCTTCTTGCTGCCGTAAACGTCGATGAAGAACCCGTTGCAGTCCACGATGAGATACAGGTACTTGTCGCTGGCGGACCACTCCAGAAACACCACGTGATACGCGTTGCTGCGACCTCCGGCTCGGGGTTGAAAGAAGAGCTGCTCGAATGTGTTCACAAGAATGTCCTGACTGTCCCAAATCGAGAGGGAGTAGTCGTTGTGCACAACGGCGAGCAACTTGCCATCGTGCGAGTACTTGGCCAGGAGGACGGGACGCGCCTGGACCGTCCGTTCCTGGAAGAACTCGGGAAGCTCGACGCCCTCTCCCATAGTGAAAGAGAATTCTGCCAACAAACAGCGCAACCGCGATGAATCACATAGTACAGTCCTTCTTCGGCTCGCAATGGGTCCTGGCATGAATGCCCCCATCCTTATTCAAACACTCCTTACACAACCGATAGTCATCATTGTGCTTGCACAAATAATACTCGTCGTACAGCACTCTCTCGCACGAGTCGCACAGGTCCAGAAACGGGTCCGGCACCTTGTGGAAAATGAACTCCATCACCATCGACGTCGACAGGATGCTCTGCCGCAGCGTGTCGAACTGCAGAAAGTTGCCCTGACACAGCCGCAAGAACTCGTGACGCTTGTCCAAGAACGGGTACGAGATGAGCGGATCGCGCTCCACCACGGGAGGGAGCGGCGGACACTCGATGGGAGAGAGCGGGTGCGAGTGGTACAGATTCTAGGCATCAGCGATAGAGAAAACGCGCACGCGTTGTGAACACCGAGAACACAAAAAGAAGGGGGTGTTGTGGTGGAAGCACTCGTCGCAGCGCACACCGCCGCCCACGATGACCTTCCCGCAGTAGCTGCAGTAGGGACGGAGGTACACGGTCATGAAGCGACACGGGTTCTCCAGCATGGACTTGGCGTACTTCCGCAGGAACTCCGAGGGCAGCTGGAGAATGTTGTCCTGCAGGATGCGGTCCTTCAGCTCCGCCTTGTTCTTCGACGACGTCGACAGCGACGACACGTGGGACAGCCCCTACACGTCACCTCGCGCACACACCCCCCCACAGAGCGAGGCGTCTTCGGCTTCAGCGTCTCCTGGTAGATCTCCTTCAGCAGGTCCTCGCCGATGTACGGCAGGTAGTCGCCCTCGAAGTACGGCATCGTCAGCAGCAGCACGCGCTCCAGCTCCGAGAACCCCGTCGGTGGCACGATGGACGCGATCTGCCGCGGCGACGGCTCGCTGGGCGCCACGGAGGGCGTGGACAGCGACGACAGCTCCGACGAGCTCTCCGACTCGTTTTCATTCTCGTTGCTCATCTCCGACTCGTAGTCCGACGACTGCGGCGACTGCGGCTGCACGCTCGCCGTCGACTGCACGCGCTCCAGCACCGCCTCGGGCAGGTCGGTCTCCTTGGGTCCGTGGATGGAGAGACACTGGATCTGTCGCTCGATGACGTCGGGGTTGTTGGTGTGCAGCGCGTTGATATGCAGCAGCTCGTCCAGCTGGCACGTGATGTGGCTCACGATGCCCTGCTCCGCGCCCCGCGCCAGCAGGCTGCGGTACCAGTTGATCAGGTGGTCCGCGTTCGGCGTGCGCTGGTCGCGCGGGTGGTGCGAGAAGATGTAGTCGTCGCCGCGCGAGGGTGGACACGCCCAGATGTGCGCGCGACAGAACCCGCGCTCCTTCGCGTACTGCAGGTACGCGTTGAGGATGGTGTGGTAGATGGGCGTGCGCAGCGACCGCGGCGACAGGAAGTGCACGCTGTCCAGGTACGAGATGTACACGCAGCGACGGTTCGCCTCGGGCGCGCGGTCGTCGAACTCGTGCACGTACAGCACGAACAGCAAAATGTCGACGCCGTTGCGGTGCTGGAAGAACGCGATGCACTTGCTCTGGTACGGGATGCTGAACGGCGTCGCGGTGCTCGTGGTGCTCGTTGTGGTGCTCGTTGTGGTGCTCGTTGCAGTACTCGTTGCAGCACTCGTTGCAGTGCTCGTCGCAGTACTCGTCGCAGTACTCGTCGCGGCACTCGTCGTGTACATGGGCGCCAGCGCCGGCTTCACCGTCACCGACGTGCTGATGTTGCTCACCACGCGGATCACGAAGCTCGCCTTCAGCGCGCGCAACGCCTCCTCCGACGGCTGCATGCGGCGCGGCCACTTCGTCACCTCCTCGTCCACGCACGCCTCGATGCGTCCCATCAGGAAGTCGCTCAGCGGACAGCGCGCGATCGCCTGCGCGCCCAGCAGCGGCTTCGGCACGCGGTGCACGTCCTCCATGAGACAGATGGGACAGACGTAGGAGGCGGAGGCCTGGCGCGGGTGGACTAGTCCGCACACGCAGTGCATCCACTCGCGACAGCGACTGCACTGGATCCACGACTCGGGGAACACCTCGTCGTTCTTCTTCCGCACGAACAGGTTCTTGCGCTCCACCTTGTCCATGCCCGCCACCTTCTTCGCGTAGCACTTCTGGCAGTACCGCCCCTTCTTCCCGCGGATGATGTAGTACGTCGCGTTGCGCAGGATGCGCTCGTGGCAGTCGCCGTCGCACACGTACACTGGCGGGCTGTACTTGAGGCACTTCTCGCCACACAGGCGACACGGGTACCCGTGGCAGGAGGAGCAGGAGTGCGTGCTCTGCGTCGCGCGGTTCTGCTCCACGCGGGCGCGGATCTTCTCCAGCTCCGTGTCCAGCAGCTTCAGCAGCGAGGTCGCGCACACGGCGATGAAGTGCGTCGGCGGGTTGAACTTCTTCGCGTTCTGGAACACCAGTCGGATGTCCGCCACCAGGTCGCGCGAGGACGTGTACTCGCCGCGCGCCAGCCGGTCGCGGATCGTCCCCAGGTCCATCGGCTGCTGCACGATGCTGTAGTACGTGGGGAGGTTCTGCCGCTCCGGATCCACGGGCGTGTTGAAGATGCCGTGGTTGTCCTTGTGCTGCATCAGCATCTGCAGCAGCGGGCTGTAGAACGTGCTCACGTACCGCGACTTCAGGAACCCGATGTACGTCTGCAGCTGGCTCTTCGTCAGCGTCGACAACAGCGGGTTGTACTCGTTGCAGCGACTCATGTAGTACTCCACGCGCATGTGCACGAAGTCCCCCTTCGCCGGAGGAACGCACACGCGATGGACCACCTTCGGCTGGTGCGGCGACTGCTTCTTGATCCCCTGCTGGACACGCGCGCGCTTCCGGCTCTCCGCCTGCTGCTCGATACGCATCCTCTTCCGAGCGACGGACGGAGACAAAAACGACATGATGCGCTGCGTCACAGCACAACCGGGAACGGGGCACTTGCCGAAATCGCACTGACACGTAATCGCGTGTTTCACCAGCTTCACGAACTGCTCGTTCGGCGTGAACCCCGGTCCCCCGTCTCTTTTCCTGTCCTCACCGCGTATTGAATTTGAATCTGCAAGTTCCACTTTCAATCGGATCGCGAGTAAAACGAGAAAGGAAACTAAGAATCGCAGCAGAAATCGGTTTCACGCTGCCTCTATCTGGATTAATGAAAAGCGCAAAAACCTCCATTCATGGTTCTCCACCGCGGATTCGGAAGTGGAATAGGAAGAACGCAGTACAGGAGACGCCACACGACTTGTTTCTCCATTTCTTCTCTCGATTCCGCCGTGGTTCCCCTCAATGGAGAAAGGAAAGGGAGGTGTGGGGTGGCGAGAGTGGTGCGATGTTGAAGGTGGTGTGTGGGAGAGGTTGGAGGGGTAGGAGGTTCATGTGTGGGGATGGGGGGTGTGGGGTGCTTTTCTGTTGCGGGTGGATTTGGAGGGTTGTGTTACATGCAATGGGAGGGGAACGGGCAAGAAACAGACGAGATCACATGAAACGGAGATGACTCGCTCTCGCTAGCAGGATGACATAGTACAAGGATGCGGTGATGATCCACGAGGACACAGCCGCAGAGTGCGTTTCGATCGCGTTGCTACGAGTGATGGGCGTGTTACGACTCTACGATTGGACTGCTGTCGATTGTCAGGAGCGTGGCGTTCATTCGCACGGATACTCCATCGTGAACGGATTCGTGGGAACGGATGACGTGGGACAGTCCGTTTGCGTTTAGGAAGGCGTCCACCGTCCGTTTTCCAAAGGGAAGTCCATCTTCACTCGGATCGGCGGACTCGGACCCCAGCATTGCTGCAACACACCGTGTGAGTTCGTTCACAATGGGAGGGGGTTGGATGGCAAGGGAAACTTCATCCACAACGGGAGAGGGTTCGATGACAAGAGGAACGGGGATCTGGTTGAGGGTGTTGATTCGAACGGACTGCTCTCCATCCAGGGACTGAGGGATGCCTCCGTGCACACAGAAGATGGAGTCGTCGATGGTGGCGGCGAGCGGGAGGTGGTTGAACACCTCGTTGGTCTTGTTCCATATCTACTCCTCACGCCCTCTCCTCACTCGCACTTCCCACGCCGTCTTCTCGGGAAAGCGCTCTTTGAGTTGTTCGAGGAAGCACTGCTGAACACACCCCTACTCTTCACTTGCGTTGAAATCACCCACACGCAGAAGAAACACCTTCTCCGGATGACTCACCTTTTCGGCGAATAGATAGGAGAGGAGTTCGAGTCCATAGGCTCCGGCACCCACATAGCCTCCCAGGAAGAGGAACGCTCCGGGAGTGAGGTGCATTCCCAGAGGCCACAGCGCTTTCGAGAAGGACACGAGATCTGCCATGTTCCCACGAAGGTCACCGAATACATGGACGGGAGATTGCAGCTGAAGTACCCTCGATTCTAGAAACAGAATGTCACCTATCCTTGACAGAATGAAGGGGACAGTACACATGTCGTCGCACAAGCTCAGATAATGGCGCACAAACTCTGTAGAGGCGAAGAACGGATTGGGTAGAGGAAGGAGACATGCGTGGATGAAGGGTTCCAGGTAATTCGTGTCGTCCTCTTCTCTCGCCTCCATCAGTTGCATCGATCTCGCACTTGTCATTCTGGGAGATGAGAAAATCGGGGAATGGAATACCGAATGAGCTGTTGTTTCCTGAGATGCGTGTTGAAGAAGGTGTACAGCGTCGGTGCAATCGAGAAGTACTTTCGCATCGGTTTCTCTCCTCGTCGTTGCGCTATCTGGGTTCGCAGCTTCATGATCTCGTCAAGCAGAGCAGGGCACTCTGGGCATGGAATCAGGGTTGTGGAGAAGGGAGAGTGCGTACAGCACGTTTGTATCACGCATGGATCCTTGTTGCAATCCGGGTCCATTTCAGACGCACTGGAGTCGAGACGGGAGGGATGAAGAAGGGTTGTCCGAGGGAGCAAGAAGGAGATGGAATGACATGTCGCATGTGGGCGTTTCGCTGAAAGACGATTGGTTCGTCGGAACTGTATGTGGTATCAACAAACAGGAGAGGCGTCGTCATCGAGGAAGTCGTCGGCTGTTAGCAGATTCGGGTTGCTGATGGCTCGCTGAATCCGCTCGTCCAACTCGGGGGAAATCACCGTTCCCGTCTCGAGCAGTCGTTTCAACGCGTATTCCAGCTCTTTGGCTTGCTCTTGTAGTGAGTGGATCTTCTTCTGGGAGTCTTCTCGTTCTTTGAGTCTATGGGTCACAATCATCCTCATCCCTCACAGTGCTTCGAGACGAGGCTGTGTGGATTCGGATGGGGTCTCATTCTTCTCCTTCTCCTGTAGGTACAGATCGGTGATGCGCTGGTACTCGGAAGAGAAGAACTTCAGCTTGTCGTTCAGCGCGTCTAACTCCCCTTGCAACCGCACTCTCTCCTTCTCCGCACTCTGCAACTCCGCCATGGACAGCGTGGAGCCACAGCTCTCCGGTGTGGTGAACGCACTCTCCGAAGCAGGGTGCTTGCGAGCAAAGGACTGGATGCGGCACTGGATGTCGCGACTGGAGGCGATCATGCGACGAAGCGTTGTCATGTGAGGTTGAATCACTTGAACGGGCACGCCGTACTTGGTGATGTCGTTGAAGAGAGATGTGAGACGGTTGGAAAAGGCGTTGAGCATGAGCAGCTGCTGCTGGGTCATCTTCACGGGGTAATTGTCGATGTCGGATTGAGAAAGAAGGTGATCGTCGTCGAGGGTGAGACTAGAGGGAATGGGGAGTAAGAGTGCAAACTTCATGTCTCCATCCACGCTCATCTCGCCACCATCAGCGTCATCCACGTCATTTTTGAATATATCGTTCACGATGGACTCCAACAACACGTTGTTGTCGACCACGTCCGTTTCCGTGGGAGCGCCCATCCACTCTTCCGTTCTAGCGTTTAGGATGGAATGCATTGAGTACACCGAGAGCTCTGGAATCGAATGCGATAGAATGCTCTCTGCTTCTGTTGACAGACACGGCTTTCCATCCTCGAAGCGCATGTGGCAATAGTAGTCGTCGGAGTCTTCGTGGTTCTTCTGCCAGCGACGGAAGAGGGAGATGGCGCTTTGGAAGGAAGGGTCTTGCTTTACCGATTTCAAATAGCAGCGGAGGGGAGTTGATTTCATAGGAGGGTGGTGGGTGAGAGGGGAGGAGTGAGAGAGGGAGAGGGGGTGGGGTCCCAATGATTTGGGTGTGTGAGAGAAACAGGGGAAAGGATGGAACAGCAACAATCGTCACCTCTGGAGAGACGGTCTTGGAGGGCTTGGGAGATGTCTATGGGTGAGGGAGGGTTGAGGCGAGAACTCTTTGTTGTGATGTCGTCTTTGTAGTGGAATGCATGTGGAAGATACAAATCGGTGAGATTAGGCACGTCTAATCATCATTTCATAGTGAATGAGAATCACTCTCGAGAGTGATGTGACGAGGAAAACGGAATGTCCAACTACAGTCGCCACTATTTCTAGTTCTGAGTGAAGTGAGTTTGGGCAAGTCTATTCAGTCAATTCACATTCATTTCAGCACTTCGCATTATCAACGTGGTTGAAGCATCATTCTTGAACTCGAATGCATGACAACCCAATTGAATGGAAGTCAACTCAGGTAGGTCTAGTCAATCACTCACATCACAATCACTTACTCTCAAACACAGCGCGAGAACACTCAGCAAACGCATACCAACCAAAGATGAGTGATTTGAGAGAAGGCATGTCTAGTCATCACTCACTGTGAATGAGAATACTCTTCAACTCCAACGAAGCATACAAGAAATTGCGACTCAGTTCATCCAAATCACCCATCTCAATCACTTCCAACGCATCCACATTCTCAATCTCAATCACAGTGTAATCAGAGAAGGAATAACGACCCATCTTCAATGACTTCAACTTGGGACAATTCTTCAAATAGAAATGACGATTTGGATCCTGACCATAACTGTTCTTGTGTTTTGTGAAGCAGTTCATTCCAATCGTCACACTCTCCAACTCACTCAATCCAATCAATTTCACTTCTTCCACATAATCAAATCCGTTATTGCCAATTCTCAATGACTTCAACCTGGGATACACACTCAAATCCAATACAGTCACATTCGCAAATGGACACGTACCACCACCAATCACCAAATCGGTTATCTCATCAGATCCACGAAGAGTGTTCATGCAGTACTCGTACATCTCTGGAGTTTGAATGTTGAAGAATTGATAGAAATCACCGATAACTAAATGTGAGACAGGGGTGAAGTGAGTACTTCCTCGAACTGTGACGTCATTCTTGTACTCGAATGCCTCTGGAAGAAACACATCGGTGAGACGGGGCATGCCTAAACATCATTTCATAGTGAATGAGAATCACTCTCAAGAGTGATGTGATGAGGATAACGGAATGTGATACTAGAGAATCCGTTTATTCTCTCTGTAGTGGTTCCGAGTGTTGTGAGTTTGGTCAAGTCTAATCAGTCAATTCACATTCATGCAAGCACTTCGCATTATCAGTGTGCTTGAATCATCATCTTTGAACGTGAATGCATCATTACCCATTTGAATGGAAGTCAATTCAGGCAAGTCTATTCAGTCACTCACATCACAATCACTCACTCTCAAACACAACACGAGAACAGCCACCGAACGCCCTCTGACCAAACTTGAGTGATTTGAGAGAAGGCATGTCTAGTCATCACTTTGAATGAATGAGAATTCTCTTCAACTCCAACGAAGCAGACTCGAAATTGGGACTCACTTGTTTTAAATCACCGAATTCAATCTCCTCCAACGCATTCACATTCTCAATTTCAATCACACTGTAATCATTGAACGAGCAATCACCAATCTTCAATGACTTCAATTTGGGACAGTTCTTCAAGTAGAAATGACGATTTGGATCATTACCATCACAATACTTGTGTTGAGTGAAGCAGATCTCTCCAATCTCCACACTCTCCAATTCCCTCAATCCAATCAACTTCAATTCTTCCACATACGTAAAACACTCATACTTCACTCTCAGTGTTTTGAGAAAAGGCATCAAACGCAAATCCAACAATCTCATCTCTTCTCCATTACAACTCTCATCACTTACAATCAACTCTTCAATGTGGTTGTGGAATACAGCCATTTCTGGAGTAATAGTCACTGTAGTCGTTAAGCGATCACCATTCAACCATTCTCCATCATATACAACAACCCCAGTTCGATCATACTGAACACCACGTCCCCATCGCTTTCC
>ERZ780157.3221-NODE-3221-length-13980-cov-20.578600_pt1 | contig 13980 bp, 11 predicted proteins | sample MGYA00511169_ERZ780157 | MGnify/ENA primary metagenome ERZ780157 (study PRJEB29588, sample SAMEA1965149) | human gut metagenome | biome: human gut; feature: human-associated habitat; material: faeces | place: Denmark | collected 2008/2010 ... | reverse complement strand
CAGCATCTTTCATCACCCAGAACCATTTTATCATATAAACGCGAAAAAGCCCAGCCGTTGCTGGACTTTTTCGACACGCTGAACGCCCATGTGGGTTCCATTCTGGAACCCACATGGGCTTTGCTTTTTACTTTTCAGCTGTTCCAATTTCCGATGCCTGGATAGCCCGGCAGAATTGCTCTATCAGCGGTGTGTTAGGCGAGTCGCTCATGTAGAGCAGCGTCGTGAGCATATTGATCTCCGGCACCAGGGGCAGGCTCACGAGCGGGTCGTGTATATATTCCTCTCCGACGCCGGAGGAGTGGAAGCATACGCCCTGATCCAGCGCAACGCTCGCCAGCATGCTCCGAAAATCTCCGCCGCCCTTTACGCGCTTGGGCACAATCCCGTTTTGCTGAAACATCAGCTGGATTATGCGCTCCGGCGCGGAGGGCTTTTCCCGCATGAAGATTGTCTGCCCCTGCAGGTCGTCAAGCGTGAGTGCCTCCCTGGACGCGAGCGGATTGCGCTTGTGCAGGACAACGTTCACATGGTCGGCGGCAAGAATGTGGGCGTGCATATCGCGCTTGAGGCTGTCGAGCTGCAGAGGGGTTATATACACGATGACGGAGTCAAATTTTCTCGTTGTCAGCAGCCCAATCAGCTCGCCGCTGGGGTGAACCTCGCATATGAGCGATATGTCCTCGTTCTGTTCGCGGAAATTCTGTATGCCTGCCTGTATGTCGAAGTCCATGAAGGTCGGCATTAGCCCGACAGTCAGCGTCCTGCCGTTTTCTTTCTTCAGCGCGGCCATCTCATCTGCCAGATCGTCGTACATTTTCAGCAGCGGCTTCGCCCGCTTCACAAAAGCCTCGCCTTCGCTAGTGAGCGTAACCGTGCGCGTGGAGCGCTTGAAAAGCCGGAAGCCGAGCTCGTCCTCAAGCCTGCGCACCTGCTGCGAAAGAGTGGGCTGTGTTACGAAAAGATGCTCCGCGGCTAGTGAAAAATTGCGGTATTTCGCCACATAGTATACATAGCGTATCTGATTTATCTCCATAAAAGTTCATCCTTCTGCCCTTATGCCAAAACTATACCACCGAAAATAGACAAAATCAATATATTTATAGCCAATGTCTATAGATTTATATCACAACTAACTGTTTCTCTTTTCACAAACTCGTTGTTATACTTGACACAAATCGAGCAGAAAACGCAAGGGGAGTAGAACAAAATGGACATTTCAGTCAAGCGCAGCAGTCTGGGCGGGTCGCTCAGTGTGCCCGGTTCAAAGAGCCACACAATCCGCGCGGTGCTGCTTGCCACGATGGCCGAGGGCGCCAGCACGATACGCAATCCGCTGACCAGCTTGGACGGCATGAGCGCGCTGAACGCCGCTCGTACTTTCGGCGCCGAGGTCGTTGAGGAGCCGGGCAAGTGGACGGTCAGGGGACTCGCCGGTAAGCTCCACGCTCCGGCGAACTATCTCGACTGCGGAAACAGCGGTTCGGTGGCCTATTTTGCAACGCCTATGGCCGCGACGATAGACGATTACACCTTCGTCACTGGCGACGCGCAGATACGCCGCCGCCCCATTGATACGACTGTGTCCGGCATAAACCAGCTCGGGGGCTTCGCAGCACACACTCTGAAGGGCTCAGTCGCCTGTCCTGTGATTGTACACGGCATCATGCGCGGCGGCACAGCGAGGCTTCCCGGCAAGCTCTCGCAGATGATTTCGGGATTTATGATGGCGGCTCCGCTGCTCGAGGGGGACACCGAAATCCTCGTAGACAACCCGAGCGAGACGCCGTATATAGACATCACAATTGACTGGATGCGCCGCTTCGGGGTTGAGCTTGAGCACGCTGCGGATTACTCTAGGTTTGCGCTCCGCGGCAGGCAGGGCTACAGGGCCGTTGACGCGATGATTCCGGCGGACTGGTCGGCAGCGGCCTTCCCGCTTGTGGCCGCGCTCGTCACGGGCGGCAAGCTGATTGTTGACGGCGTGGACTTCAACGACTGCCAGGGAGACAAGGCGGTTGTAGATTATCTCGCGGAAATGGGTGCCGACATCGTCAGGGACACCGAGGGCGGGCGTCTGGTGATACACGGAGGCAGGCTCACCGGCGGCAGGACGATAGATATGAGCAACACCCCCGACGCTCTCCCGGCTATGAGCGTGGCGGCCGCCTTCGCGGAAGGAGACACCCGTTTTACTGGGCTCACCACCGTGAGGCTCAAGGAGACAGACCGCGTTTCCGTTATGGCAGAGGAGCTCGGGAAGCTGGGCGTGAGCGTAGACTACGACGCGGACAGCATGACTGTCCACGGTGGAGCCGCAATGCACGGCGCCGTGACCGAAAGCCATGATGACCACCGTGTGGCGATGGCGCTCTCCGTCGCCGGGCTCGCGATTGACGGCGAGACCGTGATTAAGGACGCAGAGTGCGCCACCGTATCCTTCCCCGGCTTCTTTGACGTGATGCGCGGCGTCGGGGCAGATTTTACGAGTAAGTGAGAATAAGTTATAATTCTATTAGATGAGGTGAAAACATGGAAGGAACAAAAGCTATTCAGAAATTCCTGCCGTCGAGGGGGCACGAGACTTTCGTGTTTGTACACGGCGCATGGCACGGGACGTGGTGCTGGGAGCGTGTGGAGACGCTGCTCCAGGCGCTGGGCCACAAGACGGTGGCCGTGGATTTGCCCGCTCACGGCAAAGCCGGAGGCGACATCGCCGCGCAGAATCTCGACACCTACGTCGACTGCGTCGTCGCCGAGCTGGACAGGCACTCGGAGCCTGTCATACTTGCCGGCCACAGCATGGCGGGCGTGATTATCTCCATGGCGGCGGAGAAGCGCCCGGAAAAGGTTAAGAAGCTTGTCTATATCGCCGCTTTCCTGCTGGCCCCAGGTCAGTCCGGCCACGGCATCGACGGAACAGGGGTAAAGCCCAAGAACCTGATGTCGGCCTCGCCCGACGGCGTGACCGTAGGCTGCAGCGACGAGATGCTGCGCACCCGCTACGGCAACCACTGCTCTGCCGTTGACCAGAACTACATCTGTGACAACCTCTGCGCGGAGGTCGTGCAGCCGCTCATTACGCCGATATACCCCACCGAGGAACGTTGGGGCAGCATACGCCGCTTCTACATCGCAGGCACGGATGATCTGGCATTTGACCCCGAGACCGTGCGCAAAATGCTCACCCGCCTGCCTTGTGAGGAGGCCTATGAGATTGTCGGCGACCACGAGTTGTTCGCATCGGCGACTGTGGAGCTGTCCTTCGTCCTCAACCATATAGCGTTGAAGGCCTGAGCGAAAGGGAAAGGGAGGTAAAACTATGAACAGCAAACCCAAGTCCAGCTATGCCATAGTCATAGCCATAGCCTGCTGCCTCATCGTCTTCGGCGGCGCAGGCACCACCTTCAGCACCGCCGGAGTGTTCTACGCCGTCGTTGCGGACGCCTTCGGGGTGGGACAGGGCACGTTCTCAATATACATGACCATCGTTGGCCTGCTCATGGCCCTGAGCCTGCCGATTCTAGGCAAGCTGCTCACGAAGGTCGACATCCGTGTGATGATAGCCATCGACGGCGTGTGCGTGGCGCTCTCCTGGGCGATTTTCGCCATGAGCCAGAGCATGTGGATGTTCTACGCCGCCGCTGTGCTGCAGGGCTTCGGTGTCGCCGGGCCGATGTACATAGTCGTGCCGACTATGGCGAGCCGCTGGTTTCACAAGAAAAACGGCCTGATGATAGGCGTCGGCATGGCCTTCACGGGCATAGCCGGCATAGTGCTTCAGCCGATACTCGGCAGCGTCGTGAGCGAATACGGCTGGCGCACCGGTTACTGGATAAACGCCGCAATCAGCGCGGTCACCGTCATAATCCCCGCGCTGTTCATGCTGCGCGGTCAGCCGTCCGACGTCGGCCAGGTGCCATACGGCTTCGAGGAAGAAGCCCGCGAAAACACGATTGCCGCCGCGAAAGTCGCTTCCCCGACCCAGCTCGGTGTGAGCTATAAAAACGCGCTGCGCTCAGGCTCCTTCTTCGCCATTGCCGCCGTGGCCCTGTGCATTAACGTGTACACCTGCATGAACTTCTACTGGACGAGCTACGCCAGCGCGATTGGCTACTCGCTCACCGCCGCCAGCGCTATCAGCTCCGTGGCGATGTACGGGCAGCTGGTCGGCAAAATCGGCCTCGGCTCGATATGCGACAAGAACCTGAACGTCGGCCTTATACTGGCCTACGGCTGCGGCGTTGTCGGTCTCGGCGCTTCCCTCTTTACCACCTCGAGCGCCCCGCTCGCCATACTGTTGGTGTGCATTTTCCTCTACGGCATCACCCACGGCTCCAGCGCCGTTGAGACTCCGATTATCGCCAAGGCCTGCTTCGGCAACGGCAAGGACTACGCCCGCATCTACTCCAACGTCGCAAGCGTCAGCTCCTTCAGCTCCGCAATCGGCTCCACCCTGCTCGGCTACATCGCCGACTGGACCGGCGGGTACGAGGCCGTGTTTATCCTCTGCCTGGTGCTGGCCGCCCTCTGCTTCGTCTTTGCCAAGCTCGCGGTAAGGATGTCCGCAAAGCTGGTACGTGAGTAAACAGTCTTGAATAAGCCGCCGCTCTGTTAAAGGGCGGCGGCAGAATATTTTGCACGCCCTGGGACATAAGACGGTAGCCCTGAATCTCCTGCGCACGGAAACGCGCCGGGCAATATCCGGGAGCAGACGCTGCAGAGCTACGTCGACTGCGTGGTCGCCGAGCTGGACAGGCACGAACAGCCAGTCATACTGGTGGGCCACAGCATGGGCGGCGCAGTCATTACGGCGGCGGTCTGTTCTCGTTCTCGGGCAGCTTTATGCCGCTGATAGTCGTGTTCGTTTCCGGACTGGTGATGGCCGGATTCATATACCTCTCCGAGAAGAAAAATCTCGCATGGGTCGAAAGCTTCTCGATCGCAGGAAGCATGCTTATCGGCATGGCTGCGGCGGTCGTGGTCAAGCTGTTTATGTAAGGAGGCGCACAATGAACAACAATTATTTTGAAAGCTACAATAAGCGCACGCACGTTATCGGCCGCATTAGCTCGGCGATAGCGCTCGTCATGCTCGTGGGCGCTCCGTTTCTCATAGGCAGGATGCTCGGCGCTATGCCCGACATCGGCGCCGTGGGCAAGGCATTTTTGTCCGTCGGCCTTGTGTGGACGGTCAGCAGCGTTGTCGAGTTTCTTGTTTACACCCCGATGCTCGGCGCAGGCGGCGGCTATCTTGCCTTCATAACGGGCAACCTTATCAACATGAAGATACCCTGCGCTGTGAACGCGCGCGACATCGTCGGCGCAAAGACCGGCACGCCCGAAAACGAGATCGTGTCCACCCTGTCTATCGCAACCTCGTCGCTGGTTACGATAATCGTGCTGGCGCTCGGCGTTGCGCTGCTCGTTCCGCTTCAGCCGGTGCTGCAAAGCCCGACTCTCCAGCCGGCGTTTGAAAATGTAGTGCCCGCGCTGTTCGGCGCAATGGCGTATAAATATTTCCGCGGCAACATGAAGATCGCCGCGGCGCCGCTTATCGTTATGAGCATTCTGTTTATTCTCGTGCCCTCGCTCACGGGCTCGACGAGCTTCATGATAATCCCTGCCGGTGCGCTCGCCATCGGCATAGCATATAAATTTTACAGGAAAGCCGGTGCTTGATAATGAAAAAATCACTGTTTTTGATCCCGGCTGCGGCGGCGCTTTCGCTGCCTGCCGCAGCAGTTGTGCGCACGGTTCTGACGCCGAACAAGCGCTCGGACTACGCAGCGCCCGAAGCCGGCGACTACGCCCTTGAGCTTGCGCGCAAGCTGTCGGAGATGGTGCGGTACGAGACGGTATCGCACGCGAACGTTGCCGAGGTTGAGAAATTTCTCGGCTTCCACAAGGTTCTCGAAAGGCTGTTTCCGCTTGTGCATGAAAAGCTTGAAAAAACCGTCATTGACGGCAATCTGCTGTTCAAATGGAAGGGCACGGGCGACGGCATGCCGATACTGCTCATGAGCCATCAGGACGTAGTCCCTGCCGAGGGCAAATGGGAGCACGAGCCGTTTTCCGGCGACATCGCCGACGGCAAGGTCTGGGGTCGCGGAACGGCTGACACCAAGGCCTCGGTCATGGCATTTTTCCAAGCGGTCGAGGAGCTTCTGAAGGAGGGCTACACGCCCAAGTGCGACGTATATCTCGCCTCGTCCTGCACGGAGGAGTGGGCCGGCGACGGTGCACCGAAAATCGTAAAAGAGCTTCAGCACCGCGGCGTTGAGCTGTTCCTCGTCTGTGACGAGGGCGGCGGCATAATCTCCGAGCCGATCGGCGGCGTTAAGGGCAACTTCGCCATGGTCGGCGTTTTTGAAAAAGGCAAGGGCGACGTCAAGTTCACCGCGCGCTCATCCGGCGGCCACGCAAGCGCTCCGACGAAGAATACGCCGATAGCGCGGCTCGCAGCATTTGTTAACGACGTTGAGACGCACAACTATTTCCGCCGCGAATTTCCGCCCGAGGTCGCCGCAATGTTCAAAAGCCTCGCACCGTATGCAGCGTTTCCGCTGAAGCTCGTCATGGGCAACCTGTGGCTGTTCGCGCCGGTGCTCAAGCCCGTTCTCGGCAGGATAAGCGCTCAGGCAGGCGCAATGCTGCAAACGACTGTCGCGTTCACGATGCAGTCAGGCTCGGACGCATGCAACGTTCTGCCTCAGGAGGCGACGGTCAGCGCTAACATGCGCTTCATTCCGCATCAGGGCGAAAAGGAAAGCCTTGAGATCATCCGCAAAGTTGCGGAAAAGCACGGACTTGAGACTGAGGTCATCCACTCGAACGACTACACCCCGGCGGTCGATATAAACGGAGCTGCGTTCCGCCAGGTCGAGGCCGTCATAAACGAGACCTTCCCCGGACTGCCGGTCAGCCCATACGTCATGACCGGCGCTACCGACGCGCAGTTTTATCAGCCGGTATGCAAAAGCTGCATCCGCTTTGCGCCCGTTATTTATGGGCCGGAGCAGATGAAGGGCATGCACGGGTTGAACGAAAACATCGAATACAACTGCCTGCCCGGCGCTGTGAGCTTTTACAAAAATCTCATCCGTGCACAGGAAAAACGCTAACAAAAAAAGACCGCCTCGGCGGTCTTTTTTTCATGTTCTCAGTTCCGTCAGCGCCGCTAAAAGGCGCGACAGAACGGCGGCGGACTGGCCGCGCGTGGCCGTTGCGTTCGGGACGAAGCTGCCGTTCGGGTAGCCCTGAATGACTCCGATGTTCGCCATAACGTCAACTGCCTCGCAATAGCATTCGGCGATCGAGCCGTAATCGCGGAAGTCGTTGCGGCCGGAAAGCTCGCCGAGCACATCCGCGCTCACGCCGAGCTTCAAAAAGCGATACGCAAACGCCGCCATCTGCGCACGGCTGATCTCGGCGTTCGGTCTGAACGTATTATCCGTAAAGCCGGTTACTATGCCGGCCTTAACTCCCCATTTTACAGCCGCGGCGTATACCGCAGAAACGGCATTGGCATCGTCAAAGCCGAGAGACGTATCCGCAATTTCGGGGCGGCCGCCCATATTATACAGCATCATGACAAACTGCGCACGGGTCACGTTCTGCTCCGGGCAAAAGGTCCCGTCAGGGCGGCCGTTTACGATGTCGGCCATGTAGCAGGTGATGATATAGTCGTGATACCATCCGGAGATATCCGAAAACGGCTCGGTCTTATCGGCGCAGACGAGCTTTGCGCTGCCGAAGCTGTTGCCAAGGCCGATATCTATCGCCTTCCACTGAGCGATCGAGCCTGCGTAGTAGATATTTTTAAGCGCGTACACATCGTCAAATGCACCGTCTCCGATGCGCCCGAGCGTGAGCGGCAATGTGACGGTCTCGATCAGTCCGCAGCCGGAAAATGCGCCGATTCCGACAGAGGTCACGCCGTTTTCGACAACAAGCTTCCGCACAGCTCCGCGCTCGGCATACCACGGCGCTTCACCGGCGGCAAAGTCCGTCATTTCGCCTTCACCGAACACCGTGAGCACGCCGTCATCCGTCAGCGTCCAGCTGGCAGACTCGCCGCACATACCGTCCGCCATCGCCATGGGCGCAAAAAGCGCAAGCAGCATCACCGCTGCGCATATCGTCCCGATAAGTCTGTTTTTCATAATGACCTCCCATTTGCGAAATTTCCTTATAAAGTATATTATACAAATAAACGCATTGCAAGAAAAAAATAACTCCACGTCCGAGGACGTGGAGTTATTATCATAATTGGTTTTTACTTTGCGAACTCGCGGTAAATGAAGGTGACTGCCTGTGCGCGGGTGCAGGTATCATTGGGCGCAAAGGTGGTCGTGGTCTTACCGTTGGTGATGCCGTTTTCAACAGCCCACATAACTGCATTGTAGCAGTAGGAGTTTGCCGCAACGTCGTCAAACTTTGCAAGGCTGCTCACGATGGGGGCCTTCTCATAGCGCCACAGGAAGGTGACGATCTGGCCGCGAGTGCAAACTGCATTCGGGTCGAAGCTGGTAGCGGTCTTGCCGGTGGTGATGCCGTTTTCGACAGCCCACATGATCGCGTTGTAGTAAGTGCTGTTTTTGCTCACGTCGGTGAACGGGTTCTTAACGTTCTCGACCTTCGGCTGGCCTGCCGCGCGATACAGGAAGGTGACTATCTGAGCGCGAGTGCAGCCGTTGTCAACGCCGAATACAGTGTCGGAAATGCCGTTGGTAACGCCGTTGCAGTATGCCCACAGGATCGCATCATAGTAGGGACCCTTCTTGACATCGGTGAACGGGTTGTAGCCGGGCTGCTTTGCGTCGCAGCGGGTGCAGACGCCCTTAACATAGTTGTGGCCGAGAGCCTTGACTTCGGTGCCCTTTTCGATGGTCTGCTTGCAGACGGTGCAGACCTTATCGCCGGTGTAGCCGGCCTCGAGGCAGGTCGCTTCCTTAGCGTTCACAAGCTCGGTCTTGTGGCCGAGTGCGGGAACGGTCTCCTGAGCGCTCAGGACGGTGCCGCAGACCTTGCAGACAGTGCCCTTGGTAACGCCGGGCTCGGTGCAGGTGGGAGCCTTTGCATCAACGTCCATGGGGGTGTGATCGATCATGGGGATCTCTTTGCCTTTCTCCATGACGATGCCGCAGAACTTGCAGACCTTATCGCCGGTGTAGCCGACTTCGGTGCAGGTCGCTTCCTTGACATTGGCAAGCTTGTCGGATGCGGTGTGTGCGACCATAGGTGTTACTTCAACATACGTCGTACCATCAGCATTCATGAGTTTAGCGCCGCAGAGCTTGCAGCTCTTGTAGGCCAGGCCCTGATGCTGGCAGGTTGCATCATAGAAAGAGTCAAGCGCATAGCTGTGCTTGCCGGGAGCTGTGATGGGGATCTTCTTGCTTGCGTCGCCTGTAGTAGCATGGCAGCGAGTGCACTCTTTGTAGTTAACGTACTCAAAGCCACTCTGGAGGCAAGTTGCCTTTTCACCCTCTACGAGAACATAATTGTGGCCAAGAGCTTTTCCTTCTGCGCCTTCTTTGGATTTTACGTCGCCTGTGGTCTTATCTCTCCAGTATATTGTTGCTCCAACGCCCGCTTTTTCGCAGGTAGCCGGCTTTGCATCCTCACCATACCAGGTATCATACATACCCATTGCGCGAATGGTTTCGCCGCCCTTGTAGTTGCAAGTGTCGCACTTTACAACATCGGCCTTACCGTCTACGCCCTTGAGGGTTTTCTTATCAAATGTAGCAAGTTTGCTATCGGTAGTGTCGACCGTAAACTTATGCGTAATAGGCTCACCGGTCTTAACACCAACGCCGCAGTCGGGGCAGATCATATCGCCTGTATAGCCTTTAATAAAGTTTGCCGAGTTTTCATCAGTTACATACAGGCCGGTTTCAGGATCAAGCTTGTAAGCTTGGCCTTTAACGGCTGCAACATGCTGTGCTTTCTTCGCAGGATAAAGAGTAATTGGATTGCCATTAACGTCGTTTGCCGTTGTCGTCTCAGTGACGGCAACAAGCAGTTTAGTATTGCTGTGATCGGGATTAGTAGGCTCAAACATCTCATAGACTGCGCGAACACGATTTGCATACGCAGTTGCATTGCCGTCAAAGTCGGAAAGCTTCAGCAGTTTAGTTGCCGCCTTCTCACCCTCGAAGTAAGCTGCATCGCCGCAAAGCTTGCATACAGCATAGCCGGTGCCGGACTTAGTGCAGGTGGGAGCCTTTTCGATGTGGAACTCACCATAGACGTGCTCAAGTGCTTTTTCGATCTTATAGGTGCTGTTGCCAAAATCCTTATTGGCGAACGCCTTACCGCACTTCTCGCAGTAGCTTATGGTAAGACCTTCGTTGCGGCAGCTTGCAGCCTTGACGATCATGGTCTTGCCGATCTCGCACTTCCTGCACTGGTTCCATAGCAGAGCAAATGCTTTGATGGAGATAGACTTAGTGTCTATCTTGCCGCATTCCTTGCAGACTTTGTACTCTACGCCGGGAGTTTTCTTCTCAGCGTCCTTCTTGATGCTAACGGTGGTATACTTATGCTCATGAGTATCCGTTGCCGGAGCCTCTGCCAGAGCGGCAGCAGGCAGCAGGGATGCGATCATGAGGACTGCCATCAGCATGCTGATAAGTCTCTTTTTCATGTTTCCTCCTGTAACAATTCATTATGTTGGATTTTTATGCCGCACTTTCCTGTAACGGCAATCGGTAGTTAGATTATAACATATTTGCCCGACATGTCAAGATACAAGCCTCCGTTATGAGCAGGCGGCTTTGCCCGATTTTTTGCTTGAAACAGCGCGAAAAACCGGGCGTTCAACAAAAACGCCCGGCTTTCATATACTATTAAATAATTATTTTTTCACTGCACAAGAGCCGATTCGATCTCGTCGTCGAGCGCGAAATCGAAGTGGTCGGCAAGCATCTGCACAAGCTCGTGCAGAACGCTTGTCGCTATCGCGCGCATATCAAGCTCAAGAATGCGGTCGATTATCCGCCGCCGCTCGTCCTCGGGGACGTTATAAACGCCAAGGCTCATGCTCAGGAACCGCTCGAGCTTCCTTTCAAGCGTGAAATACATGTCGCAGCCGCGCGACATATAGCCGCGCATTATGCCGGCCGAGCCGATCTCCAGCTCGTAAAAATCGCTCTCGGTATAATCGGGCAGATAAGATCCGAAGATGCGGTAAAGCTCCGCCGTCGTGCTTTGATAGATATACTCCATCGTCGCCTCGTGCGAATATGCCTCGACATAAATATCGCGCAGATTGTCGTTAAGCTCGGTTATCGTAAGCTGAAGCGCGGTCTCGATCGCATATAGCATTGCGGGAGAATCTCCGGGATCAGCCACGGTGCGCGCAGCCTTGAACTGACCGGCAAACATGAACGCTGCAAGCTCGCTGAGCACTCCGTCCTTGGAACGGAAAATATTCTGGAACGAGCTGGCGGATACGTCAGCTTCCTTGATTATCTCGGCAACCGTCGTGCCGTTATAGCCGCGCTCGATAAACAGGCGAACACAGGCAGTGAGTATTCGCTTCTTTGCAGCCATGCTCGTATGTGTGATAGTGATACTGATCCCTTCCTTCTTTGTGTTATTATTGGTATGTATACCAATAATAACACAAACTTTGCATATTTGCAAGTATATTTACGCAAAATTGCCCTGAACACGCAGTTCAGGGCAAGAAATGTTAGAATTAATAGCCGTAGCGCTTGCGCTTTCCGATGAGGAACAGCACCGTTGCCGTTATCGACATGACCTCCGCTCCGACGATGGACAGCCATATTCCGTCCAGCTCCCAGATGAGCGGAAACAGAAGCACCGCAGCAAGCTGGAACACCAAAGTTCGCAGGAACGATATCATCGCGCTGGTCAGGCCGTCGTTGAGCGCGGTGAAAAACGATGAGCCATAGATCGAAAAACCCGAGAACAGGAACGAGAACGAGAATATGGAGAATGCGTGGACCGTCATTTCAAGAAGCTCATCGTCATACCCGACGAACAATTTGCCAAGCGGACTTGCAAAAAGCTCGCCGGCAGCGAACATGAACACGGCGCATACGCCTATTATGCGCAGGCTTTTTGACAGCAGACCCTTGAGTTCGGCCGTGTTCTGCGCGCCGAAGTTGAAGCCGACTATAGGCGCCGTTCCGACAGCAAATCCGATAAAGATAGCCTGGAATATCATGCTGACATACATCAGCACGCCGTATGCCGCAACGCCGTCGGCTCCGGCGTATTTCATAAGCTGCATATTATACAGCATGCTCACGATCGACATGGAAACGTTGCTCATAAACTCCGACGAGCCGTTCGTGCAGGTTTTGAGCAGTACATTGCCGTCGAATTTGAATTTCACAAGGCGCAGGCGGCTGTCATTTTTGCGTGCAAAGTATACAAGCGGAACAACGCCGCCGATAAACTCGCTTATCGCGGTGGCCGCCGCAGCGCCGGTCACGCCGAGCGGTATCACGCCGACGAGCAGAGCATCGAGGATCATGTTCGCTACGCCGGACGCAACTGTGACGTACAGGCCGAGCTTGGGCTTTTCGGCCGTCGCGAACAGGCATTGGAACTCAAACTGCAGAATATAAAACGGCAATGCAATAAGGATGATGCGGCCGTAAATTATGCTCTGCTCTAAAAGCTCGCCCTCCGCGCCCATGAATTCCGCGACCGGGCGCAGCAGGAAAAATCCCAGCACTGCAAGCACAACGCCGCACAGCACGGACACTGTGATTATAAGCGTGAATATCTCGTTTGCCTTGTCCTGCTTTCGCTCGCCCATGGTTTTGGCGATAAGTGCTCCGCCGCCGGTTCCGAACATGAAGCCGACGCAGCCGAGCACGAGCAGCAGCGGCATTATCAGGTTGACCGCCGCAAACGCCGTCTTGCCGGCATAATTTGATACAAAAAAGCCGTCTACTATGCAGTAGATCGACGTGAAGATCATCATTATTATCGACGGCAGCGCAAACCTGAGCAGTCGCTTATAGTCAAAATGATCCGAAAGCTTTATGTTCATGAATGCACCTCCTGCGCCCTTGCGCGCATGGAAACAAGAAATTCCTCCGTGAGCCGAATGTATTTTTCAAGATCCTCTGCCGGCCATGAGCCAAGGATCTCGTTTTCTATCTCGATAACCTTCGCCACGGTTTTTTCCGCAAGCTCCGCTCCCTTCGGCGTGAGCGTGACCGTCTTGTGCCGGGCGCCGCTGCTTTCGGTCGTGACGCTGCCCTCGGCTTCAAGCTTGCGCAGGGCAGAGTTTACCGTCTGCTTCGTAAGCCCGGAAAAGGCGCAGATATCGCGCAGCGGGCAGGCCCCGCCCTCTGCCCTGAGCGTATAAAGTATCTGAAACGCGCTGTCGGAAAGGCCGAGCCGATTTGCAAGCTCGTGGTATACCGCGTCCGTTTCGCCGACAAGGCGGTTGAAGCGGCGCAGCTGTTTTGATTGCTGTGTCATGTTTACCTCGCTTTAGTCCGAAATCATACTCGCAAAGTATAGTACGATTTCGTACCTTTGTCAAGAGATAGATTGCCAAAAAATCACACCGCACGAAATTCGTGCGGTGTGTTTGTATTTTGCGCTTACTGTGCTCTGTACAGGAACGTTACGACCTGGCCGCGAGTGCAGGTTGCGCTCGGCGAGAAGTGCGTCGTGTCCGTGCCCTTGGTTATGCCGTTTGCCACTGCCCACTGCACGGCGTTGTAGCAATACGAGCCGGCCGCTACGTCAACAAATCCGACGTTTCCGCCGACTGCCGGCTCACCTTCGGCGCGGTACAGGAACGTTACCACCTGACCGCGAGTGCAGGTCTCGTTCGGCGAGAAGTGCGTTGCGTCGGTTCCCTTGGTTATGCCGTTTGCCACTGCCCATTTGACGGCCTCGTAGCAATACGATCCGGGCGCCACATCAACAAATCCGACGTTTCCGCCGACGGTCGGCTCACCGGCGGCGCGCCAGAGGA
>ERZ780157.3220-NODE-3220-length-13989-cov-3.965480_pt1 | contig 13989 bp, 19 predicted proteins | sample MGYA00511169_ERZ780157 | MGnify/ENA primary metagenome ERZ780157 (study PRJEB29588, sample SAMEA1965149) | human gut metagenome | biome: human gut; feature: human-associated habitat; material: faeces | place: Denmark | collected 2008/2010 ... | reverse complement strand
CCTATGCTAACGCATGTACAGGCATCTCATACCGACGCACTCAAAACCCACTAGAGCCACCACTTTTTCTGGTAATTTACTGGAATCCTAAAAACTTGGCAACGATTCTGATTGGTGAAGGGAAGTTTGTTTTTGGGATTGGTTTGCGGTGTGTGTGGGCGAGGTGACGTGGCTTTATGGGGGCTAGGCAACTCTTTTTCTGTGATTTGCGTTATAGGGTTGCATTTGGAAGCATTTTTGCCCTGAAATTCGACCTTATCAGGGAAAATTACGAGGCAAATGCAACGTTTTCCGCAAATTTTTGCCTTAATGGTTGTTTTTGCTGAAAAAGCATGCAACTCTTTTTGTACTTTTCGAGGGAAACGGTTGTTTATGGGGGAGGGGCAGTGGCTCGGGTCAAGTGCTTGCCGCGGATTTTATTTGGATTGCAGTAATTTTTTAAGAGAAGTTTGCGAAAAGTGAGTACAAACACGTGGGTATCTGGCAATGCGTATTTTGCATGCCGATACCCCTACGCGTTTGTTTAGCGGGAGCGCTCACTTTTTGCAAACTTCTCTTAAAAAATTACGGGAACTCCAAATAAACCCCAAAACTCCATCTTGAATAATTCCACCAGTTGTTTTACAATAGAGCCATGAATACACAAACACGAAGAAAAATGATTGCAAGTTTCATATTTGTCATTCTCGTATGCGGCGTCCTTTTTGACCATGTGCCTGACCGCACAGTCATTTCGCAGGGCTTTTCGAATACGATTTCTTCGGATGCGCGGATTGATGGCTCCGGAATTAAATATGCCATCCGCGGCGAGCGTTTTTCAGAGCAGACGCCAATTGTCTGTCTGCTTCGCAGCACCGCAAGAAATACCGGATATTTATCGAGAACACCGCTTGTTTTAGCCGGTTTTGGTTCTCTTATATTTCTCGCTGTATTAACAGCACTCTTATTACATCTCTATGCGAAAGGTCACGACACAGGCAGCCGCCTGCGTATTTTGCGATGGCTCTTTCGGACGGACGGAAAAAAACGCACCTTCCATATTGGATAATTGAATAAAGATGGTTTGTTCTTTTGCTGTAAATCTGCTATTTTTTCATGTCATGTCTTTGATTTTTGGCAAAAGGACGGACTTGTTATGTCGAAAATTAAATATGGAGGAAAATGATTATGTTGGGAACAATTTTTTTGAATGTAGTTATTTTTATCGGAGGCGCTTGTGGTGTACTTAGTTGTTTATACATGGTACTGTCGCTGATTGCTGTCCTGTTTTACAAGTTTTTCAGACGAATCCGCTTTGGAATTTCATTGTTTGATTAACTGAACTTGGTGAAAAACACCTTGCTTGTTCCCTCCTTTTCTATTATTATGGTATCAGGGTCGAAAAGTTAGCAATCCTGATAACATAAGTTATAAGTTCTCAAAGTTAAAAGAGCTGAAGTTAAGGAGGGAACATTTTTGAAAAAATGGATGCAATTCGTGGGAGTGCCTTTTTTAGTGGCAGGAATTTTTGGAATGATGATAGGACCAAATGTAAATGTATCTGCCGACGAGCCAACGGCGGCTTCTGGGGCCGGCGTGACAATTGAAACACCGGCAGAAACTCCGCTTGGTGCGGCGGTTATTACAGCGGCAAAAAAAGCGTATTCATTAAAACAGGTTACGATTACATGGACGCAGAGCGGAGAGGCACAGGGTGCCGTCATTTTTAGAAAAAGCGGAAAAAGTGATTTTGCAGAAATTGCGCGGATTTCGGATGGTACGCCGGGAAATAAAACGTATGTGGACAAGTCGGTGAAAGCAGGAAAAACTTACATTTATCAGGTCTGCGTGTTCCGTACACGTGCGGATGGTACGACACAGGTGCAGACAGGAGCAAAAACGGCATCGGTAAAATTGGTGCCGGGGAAAATTAAGGGGCTTAAGGCGAAAAAAAGAGGAAGAAAAATTGTGGTAACATGGAAGAAGACAAAAAGCGTTTCCGGTTATCAGGTTTATACGAAAGTGTTTGTAAAAGGTATTAAGACAAAATACAGCAGAGCGAAAACGCAAAAAGGGCGCAGCTACAAGCGCAGCATGCTTGTTCATGGCATGAAATACGGCTTTATGGTGCGTGCTTATAAAAAGGTAAATGGCAAAAAAATCTACGGACCATTTACGACTGTGAAAAAAAGATACTAATAAGAAATGGAGATAAAAAAATGAATTATTTAAAGGATTACCGCGAGGGCGAAAAGTTTGTTGGCACGTATTTGTGTAAACAGAAACAGATTTTGAAAACAAAGGCAGGAAAAACGTATTATTCCCTGACCTTACAGGATAAAACGGGAACTGCAGACGGAAAAATCTGGGAGCTGAATAACGGCATTGCCAATTTTGAGCCAATGGATTATATTCACTGCGAAGGAATGGTGACAAGTTTTCAGGGAAATTTGCAGATGAACATTTCACGCGTCCGCATCAGCGACGAGGGCGAATATGACCCGGCGGATTATGTGCCTTGCACGAACAAAGATGTCGGAGAAATGTTTAGCCGCATTTTGAAATATGTGGCAAGTGTGCAGAACAAATATCTGCGAAAAATTTTGGAAATGTATTTTGTGGAAAATAAAGAGTTTGTCGACGCATTTAAGAAACATTCGGCAGCGAAGAGTGTTCATCATGGATTCATGGGCGGACTTTTGGAGCATACGCTCAGCGTCACGGACATGTGCCAGTATTTTGCGGAGCATTATCCAATGATTCACAGAGATTTGCTCATCACAGCGGCGTTGTTCCACGATATGGGAAAAATTCAGGAAATTTCGGATTTTCCAATGAATGACTACACGGATGACGGCCAGCTTCTCGGGCACATTTACATTGGCGCACGCTGTATGGAAAATGCGGCCGCACAGATTCCTAATTTCCCGCCAAAATTGAAAAATGAACTTGTTCATTGTATTCTTGCGCATCACGGCAAGATGGAATTTGGTTCGCCGAAAGTGCCGGCGATTATGGAGGCAATGGCGTTACATATGGCGGATAACGCCGACGCGAAATTGCAGACTTTGACGGAAGTATTTACTCAGGCAGGCGACAACATGGGATGGCTTGGTTTCAACCGTATGTTTGAGAGCAATTTGAGAAAAACTTCAGAGGAGTAATGGACTTGGAAAAGAAGAAATTGCAGTTTAAGAAAAATGATGAAATTGTCATTACGATTGAAGATTTAGGAAAAGACGGAGAGGGTATCGGTCATGTAGATGGCTATGCCCTTTTTGTAAAGGGTGCGCTTCCGGGCGAAAAGGTTTTGGTGCACCTAATGAAATTAAATAAAAATTATGGCTTTGCGCGCTTGGTTGAAATTTTGGAGCCGTCAAAGGAGCGCATGACGCCGTCGTGCCCTTCTGCATCGTTATGTGGCGGCTGTACGCTGCAGCATTTTTCCTACGAAGGCCAGCTTGCCTTCAAGGAAAAGAAAGTAAAAGATTGTCTGGAAAGACTCGGCGGTGTGGATTTATCTTCTGTCACATGGCTTCCGATTTTAGGAATGACGGGCGAAAATGAATCTCCGTGGCATTACCGAAACAAAGCACAGTTTCCGGTTCGTGAAGATGAAAATGGAATCCCGCAGACCGGCTTTTTTGCCGGACGAAGCCACCGCTTAATCCCTGCTTCGTCATGTGCCATTCAGCACCCGGTAATCAATGAAGTTGTCGAAACCGTAATGGATTTTCTGCGGACGTATGGCATTTCCGCTTATCGTGAGGAAAGCCACAAGGGGCTTGTGCGCCATATTTACGTGCGCCGCGGCTACCACACCGGACAGATTATGGTGTGTCTTGTTATAAATGGAAATGAGCTGCCGCACGCCGCAGAACTCATTACAAATCTTCGCACGATTGAGGGAATGACAAGCATCTGCCTCAACATCAACACAAAGAAAACAAATGTAATTCTCGGTTCTTCCACAAAACTTTTGTGGGGCAGTCCTGCCATCGAGGACAAAATCGGCGGCATCCGATACCAGATTTCACCACAGTCCTTTTATCAGGTCAATCCGGTTCAGACCGAAAAACTGTATCAGACAGCACTCGATTTCGCTGATTTGCAGGGGGATGAGCGTGTCTGGGATCTCTACTGCGGCATCGGAACCATTTCTCTATTTCTCGCAAAAGCAGTACCAAACGGTCAGGTAACCGGCGTTGAAATTGTTCCGGAAGCCATCGAAAATGCCAAGAAAAACGCAGCATTGAACGGTATCTCCAATACGTCATTTTACTGTGGCGCAGCAGAAGACGTTGTAACGGATATGGTCGCTAAGCGCCGTACGCCGTCAAAAGAAGACCAAAATGGGGCGCTCGCCGACGTCGTTGTCGTCGACCCGCCGCGTAAGGGATGCGATGCGAAACTTTTGGACACCATTGTCACGATGAATCCCAAAAAGATTGTTTATGTCAGCTGCGACCCGGCGACACTCGCCCGTGATGTGAAGGCACTGGGGGAAAAGGGGTATGAGGTGAAAAAGGTTCGGGCGTGTGATATGTTTCCGCAGGGGGGACATATAGAGTGCGTGGTTGCACTACATCGGGTCGATATGTAAGAATCCTTGATTTGCGCGAAGGCAACGAGGAGAGTTCCGAAGAAACAACTGGCTGTAAAGCCAGTGTTTATGCGGAATTCGACGACTGTCCGCGAGTCGGGAAGTTTGTAAAACTTCTCGACTTCCGGCACTTTGAGAGGCATATGATGTTCTCGCAGAGTGATAGAAAAACCTACAAAAAGGCGATTTCGGACGGGGTAAATGTCTCAGTCGTTTTGGATGTGGGGTGTGGAAACACATAAAAGTACAATTACAGTAATTTAAAGTTATTCAACAGAATACGAAGCGTGAAAGACCGTTCATTTTCAAGTAATTGGAGATGAACGGTCTCTTTTACTGTAAAGGAGGATGTAATGGAAGAGATTAAGAGTATCAGAATTAGTGAGCTAAAGGATTTTAAGAATCATCCTTTTCATGTGCAGCAGGATATGGAGCTGTGTGCTCTTATGAAAAGCATTGAGGATGAAGGTGTGATTGTTCCTTTACTTGTAAGATCGAATCCTGGTGGGGAGGGGGTTATGAGGTGATTGCAAGACACAGACGAAAGGCAGCAGCACAGTGGGCGGGGCTTGCGGAAGTCCCGGCAGTTATCAGAGAGTTGGATGATAATCAGGCGATAGTGGCGATGGTGGATTCTAACTTGCAGAGGGAGAATCTAAAGCCAAGTGAAAAGGCATTTGCTTATGCTTCATTGACATTGTTGTTTTTCTGCAATAGGTGAAATTGCAAAAGAGTTGGCGAAGCACAGGGAGATAAGCAGAATGTCTGCACAGGCGGTAGGTGGTGCTGTCGGTAAAAATGAGAAGCGAAACAAAAATTCAATTTTTATGCCCATAAGGAAAATATGAGTCGAGTGATTCATATTTTTTTGAAAAACACATTGACAACCATTTATGTGTTGCTTATAATGACACATAGATAAATATCTATGTGAGGTGATTGGAATGAATACTGTGGATGTTGCTCTTATTTGTAAAGCACTTGGAGATAGCAATAGACTTCAAATTGTCCAGATGTTATCAGAGGGGGAAAAATGCGGCTGTAAGCTCTTGGAGGCTTTTGAAATTACACAACCTACGCTTTCTCATCATATGAGAATACTAACTGAGTGTGGTTTGGTAATTGCACGAAAAGAAGGAAAATGGAGTCATTATTCTTTAAACTGTGAAACATTAAAGGAATATAAACAGTTTATTGAAGGGTTATCCTGTACTAATGGTCAGGGGGGTTGTAATTCATGATTTGGGAGTATATTCAGAATCAGATATTGGGAATGAAGTGGCTTAATGAACTGATAGGAAATGTGCTTGCCATGATGGGATTAGATATAAATACTAGAGTGGGTGGCAGCATTCAATTTTTTATTTATGATGTACTGAAAATCACAGTATTGCTCTGTTTCTTGATTTATGTAATTTCCTATATTCAAAGCAATTTTCCACCAGAAAGAAGTAAGAAAATCATGGGAAGATTTAAGGGTATCTCCGCAAACTGTATAGCGGCTTTGCTTGGAACGGTCACACCGTTTTGTTCCTGTTCATCTATTCCATTGTTTATAGGATTTACAAGTGCGGGACTTCCGTTAGGAGTAACCTTTTCCTTTTTGATTTCATCTCCTATGGTTGATCTTGGCAGTTTGATTCTTTTGATGAGTATTTTTGGAACAAAAGTTGCAGTGGTATATGTTGTGTTCGGACTTGTGATTGCAGTAGCTGGTGGTACCTTCATAGAAAAAATGCATTTAGAAAATTATGTGGAGGATTTTGTAAGAAATGCAAGTGCCGTAGATATTGACTCTCCCACATTAACACAAAAGGAAAGATTGGAATATGCGAAAGACCAGGTAGTATCTACATTCAAAAAAGTATTTCCTTACATTCTGGTAGGTGTGGGTATTGGTGCATTGATTCATAATTGGATTCCGGAAGTATGGGTGGAAAGTATTCTTGGAAGTAATAATCCTTTTGGTGTAATATTAGCAACCTTAATCGGAATTCCCATGTATGCTGACATTTTTGGGACAATACCGATTGCAGAGGCTTTGCTTGCAAAAGGTGCCCAGCTTGGAACTATTTTATCTTTTATGATGGCGGTAACCACATTGAGCCTTCCGTCTCTGATTATGCTAAGAAAAGCAGTTAAACCAAAACTTCTTGGAATTTTTATTGCTATCTGTGCAATCGGAATTATAGTGGTTGGTTATGTATTTAACGGATTACAATATTTTTTGATATAAAGGAGAATGATTATGGCATTATTTGGATTGGGTAAGAAAAAAGAAGAAACAAAATCATCATGCTGCTGTGGTGGAACTTGCGCGCCTGACACAATGGAAAAGGCAGAAGAAAAGAAAACCGGTATGGGAGTAAAGATTCTTGGTGGCGGTTGTGCAAAGTGTAATCAACTTGAAACTGCGACAGCAGAAGCATTAACCGAGCTGGGTATGGATACAACTATTGAACATATCAGAGACTGGGGAGAGATTGCCTCTTATGGAGTAATGACAACTCCTGCATTGGTGATAGACGGAAAAGTTGTTTCCTTTGGCAAAGTATTAAAGAAAGAAGAGGTTATTAAGATTCTCAAAGAGGTCAGAGGATAATGGAAAAGAAGAAAATCGCGTTTGTTTGTGTTCATAATTCATGCAGGAGCCAGATAGCTGAGGCATTGGGGAATCATTTGAGAGGCAATGATTTTGAGTGCTATTCCTGCGGTACGGAAACAAAACAGCAGATAAATCAGGACGCAGTCAGATTGATGAAAGAATTATACGGAATTGATATGGAAGAAACGCAGTATAGTAAAACTTATGACAAAATTCCCACACCTGATATTGCTATTTCAATGGGATGTGATGTGGGATGTCCGTATATTGGCAAGGATTTTGATGATAACTGGGGCTTACCAGATCCAACAGGGCAGAGTGATGAAGTCTTTAAAGAAGTAATTAAGCAAATTGAGAGAAAAATTTGGACCATCAGCTATGACTTGACAAAAAATGAAGATTAGAGTAAACTACTAATGTTCAAAAACGAACAGTTCAAAATGAAAGAAGGTGTGCTTGTGATAAATTATTTTGCACATTGTGTTGATGTTGAAGAATTGTATAAAAATGAGGTAGCTCCTGTCTGCGAAAAATATGGATTGACCTATATGGAGTTTACAGTTCTTATGTTTTTAGCAAATAATCCCCAGTATGATACAGCTACTCAAATTGTTAGATATCGTCATCTTGCTAAATCCCATGTATCTGTTTCAATTCGCTCTTTACAGGAAAGAGGATTGGTGTTAGGGGAACATAAGGGAGGAAATCACAGAACCATTCACTTAAGTGTGGCGGATAAAGCAAGGGACATAATTGCAGCCGGGCGTGCGGCACAGAACAAATTTTGTGAAATAGTATTTGCAGGATTTTCAAAGGAAGAAATGGAAAAGCTGCAACAGTTTACAGAGCAGGTAAACAGAAATATCAAGGAATATACGAACAGTTAGGAGAGATTTACAGTGGAAAATAACAAGGATTTTTTAGGTACGCAGCCCGTTGGAAAACTGCTTTTTAAGTTGGCAATTCCTACGGTGATAGCACAGTTGATCAATATGTTGTATAACATTGTTGATAGAATCTTTATCGGGCATATACCGGATGCAGGCAGTCTTGCTCTGACGGGTGTCGGTGTGACCATGCCTATTATTATGATTGTGTCGGCATTTGCAGGACTTGTAAGTTCAGGAGGTGCGCCACGTGCTTCTATCTCGATGGGAAAAGGCAATATGGACAGTGCAGAGCAAACGCTTGGTGGATGTTTTCTTTTACAGGTAATTGTTTCCATAATTCTGACAGCGGTACTTTTACTGTTTGGAGAAAATTTACTGTTAGCTTTTGGAGCCAGTGAAAATACGATTGAATATGCTGTTTCCTATTTGAACATATATGCGCTTGGAACATTGTTTGTGCAGTTAACATTGGGAATGAACGCATTTGTAACTGCTGAAGGATTTACAAAAGTGTCCATGGTATCCGTCGCAATCGGTGCAATTTTGAATATCGCTCTCGACCCGATTATGATTTTTGGATTGAATATGGGTGTGCGTGGTGCTGCTTTGGCAACTGTTATTTCGCAGGCAGTTTCATGTATCATTGTTGTGGCATTTTTGTGTAGTAAGAAATCAATACTTAGACTGAAACGTAAGAATCTGAATATTAAGCCTAAAGTTGTGTTCCCATGCATAGCACTTGGAACCGCAGCATTTATTATGCAGGCGAGCGAAAGCGTTATATCAGTATGCTTTAATTCTTCTTTACTGAAATATGGCGGAGATATTGCGGTAGGTGCAATGACGATTCTTACCAGTGTCATGCAGTTTGCAATGCTTCCTTTACAGGGAATTGCACAGGGAGCGCAGCCAATTACAAGCTATAATTATGGAGCAAACAATACGGAACGTGTAAAAAAGACTTTTCGTGTTTTATTAACTACAAGTCTGATTTATTCTGTCATACTTTGGCTGGCGGTAATGCTTTTGCCACAATTCTTTGTAAGTATTTTTACTCCGGAGACAGCTATGATCGAGTTTGCATCAAAAGCTCTGCGTATCTATATGGCAGTCATGTTTTTATTTGGTATTCAGATTGCATGCCAGATGACCTTTACAGCTCTTGGCAATGCGACAAGTTCTATCATTGTGGCAGTTACAAGAAAATTTATTCTGCTGTTACCATTGATTTATATTATGCCACATATGGTTTCAGACAAAACCATGGGTGTTTACCTTGCAGAGCCGGTAGCAGATTTCATAGCAGTAACCTTTACTGCAATTTTGTTTTATTTCCAGTTTAGGAAAGCGATGAACAAGATTGAATCGTAGTTTATATAGTCGTTAAGGGGAAATTTCCTTCTTGACGGCTATTTTTGTTTATAAAAAAATAATAAGTATTGGATTGACAAGTATCCGAAATCGGACTAAGAAAGGAAGGCGTTATGAATAAAGTTTCACAGTTACAATTAGAGCGTATCAATAAACAACTTAAGGAGATTGCAGGATATTTGTAATGCATGGTCGTTATCCAAGCAAACAGTAAACTCGATTGTATAAAATATGGTTAGTGATATTGGCAAGGCACTTAATCCAATAACGGATAAGCTGACACAGGGGGTTACCCTAATATGTCTTTTGATAGATTTTCCAAGACTTGCAATTTTGCTGTTTGGACTTGTTGCAATCACGTTTGTGATTATGTGTATGTCGTTTGCTATGTACTATGTGCAAAAGAAAAAATATATGAAGGAAAATATAGAATACTAGGAGGTGTTTTGATGGAGCCAAGGACAAAACAAAATTTGATGGTAACTGTTATAGGAGTAAGTCTGTTTGTGGCATTGATGAATCTGGGAACGGTGCTGTCCTACCTGGGTAAAGTGGTCAGTATTGTAATGCCTGTGATTGTAGGTGGGATTTTGGCACTATTTATTCATGTACCTATGAAAGGAATTGAAAACAGACTGCTTAAATTATTTGAAAGAAAGAAAAAGTGTCCATCTGCCACTGCCATCAGAGTATTAAGCTTCATTTTAACCATGCTGGCTGTTGTCTTGGTGATTGTTTTGGTTGTTACATTGGTTGGTCCGGAAATTGTTCGCTCGTCAAAGAGCTTGTATGATCAGATAGAAGCAAGTATTCCGCAGTGGATTACATATATGAATAGTCATAATATCAATGCGGCATGGCTGGAGGAATTAACAGCAGATATCAATATGGAACAGACATTACAAAACTTTTCAACACAGATTGATTCTATGGTAACGAATGTTGTCGGTGCGTTATCATCTACTGTGCAGGGAGTGATAACAGCCGGTTTTGCATTTATTATAGCTATCTATCTTTCATTGGATGGCAAAAGAGTGAGAAGACATGCAACAAAGCTGATTACAGCATATTTGAAACCGACATGGTCTGCACGGATATTGCATGTTTGCAGAACATTTCGCAGAATCTTTGGTAATTTCCTGACCGGACAGTGTACGGAGGCAGTTATCCTTGGCATTCTTATGTGCATTACATTTTCGATTTTTAAGTTGCCATATGGAAGTCTGGTCGGTGTGCTGACTGCGGTATGTGCCATTATTCCCTATGTTGGGGCATTTATTTCCAGTGCAGTAAGTATTTTTCTTACTTTGCTGGTGGACCCGTCGTTAGTGATAAGATGTTTGATAGTTTATAGTGTGACACAATTTGTGGAGAACCAGTTTATTTATCCAAGAGTTGTAGGCGGTTCTGTAGGATTACCACCGTTGTACACGTTGATCGCAGCTATGATAGGCGGCAAATTATTTGGAATTATTGGTATTATTTTCTTCATTCCGTTGGCTGCTGTTGCCGTCGAACTTGTAAAAGCGGATGCGGCAAAGCGTCTACATTGTAATGAAAACATATTGCATAATAGAAGGTACTTATGAAGAAAGAAAATATAGATTTGCTTGTAACCTTAGGATGACTCTTACACCATTCAAATAAACCGTTCCTTGTTTGAAAATGCACCAGTGTCGAAACAATTTCTCCGGCAAGACTTGTAAATAAGAATTCCGTGCCTACACTGATTGGATACGGAATGAAAGACCACCTCGTGCCAAGAAACCTAAAGTACAAATTGGTTTCTGCATTAGAGGACAACGGTGTAGAGTATGACTATTTCGAGTTTCCAAATTGTAACCACGGAATGTACCGTGATCTTGATATGCTGGAACAGTTTTTGGAAGAAACTTTGGAATATTGCGATTACTATTTTTAATACAAATTGTTGAATATGCCGGTTTCTCGTTCATAACAGCATGAAAGACGGCATCTGCGTTAAGTAGGTGCTGTTCTGCTATCACAGGCTGAGAACGGGTATAAGCAATGACACCACGATAGAACTCGCACATACCATAATCAAGGTTATTCCTACCCATAACTTACGGTGGAGTTCAAGTCCGGAACAAGCGTGGACGTAAGAAGATAAAGAAATATTCCCTACAGTTAGCATCTTGCAGAAATGCAGGATGTTTTCTGTTACAAAAAGTTCATAGGCAGTTTATGTGGGTATATTGTAATTTTGAGAATTGCATGGTATAATAAGTTATCTGAAATGTGAAACAAGTTGCGGAGAGGTGGACGGTATGGTAAAAAACAATATTGAGTTAGATGTAAAAGTAAAGTGTATAGAGAACGGCACCACTCAAGCACAGATAGCGGAAGATATACAGACTACCAAATCATATGTGAATCGTATCATCAAAAAGCAGGACGGTGTGGTCAACAATACTTTCATAAAAATGATGGAGGCTCTTGGGTACGATATTGAACTGACATATGTTAAACGTGAGGGCTAGAATGTAAAATGCGGTCATGTGAAGATATCGCTGAGATTGAGTAAGATTTGACGGAGGATTATTATGGCTTTTGATTTTAAGAAAGAATATAAAGAATTTTATATGCCGAAGAACAAGCCAGAGATAGTAAATGTTCCAAAGGCAAACTATATTGCTGTCAGAGGTAAGGGAAATCCAAATGAAGAAGGTGGAGCATATCAGCAAGCCATTAGTGTGCTGTATGCTGTCGCATATACATTAAAAATGAGCTATAAGACAGATTACAAAATCGAGGGTTTCTTTGAGTATGTTGTTCCGCCGCTTGAAGGCTTTTGGTGGCAAGATGATGTTGATGGTGTGGATTATGCAAATAAATCTGCTTTCAACTGGATTTCTGTTATTCGATTGCCTGATTTTGTTACTAAAGCGGATTTTGATTGGGCGGTAGAAACGGCAACGAAGAAGAAAAAACTTGATTGTTTCTCTGCAGAATTTCTCACTATCGATGAAGGACTTTGCGTTCAAATTATGCATTTAGGCCCATTCGATGATGAGCCGGCAACTGTTGCGCTTATGGATGCTTACTTAGAGCAGAATGGGTATGTTACCGATATTAATAATGAAAGATTACATCATGAGATTTATATGTCAGATGCAAGAAAGGTTGCTGCGGAAAAATGGAAAACCGTAATTAGACATCCGATAAAAAAGGTGTAATGTTCAGTTCGAATTTGTGACTCTGTATAAAAAGTGTCACCACTGTTGACACAATCTAAACAATCGGAGGTAGTTTGCGTTGGCAAAGAAGAAAAATGAAATAAGCATTCGTTCAAGTGCAGCAGAGTATCTTACCTACGTTGCTTCTGTCGGAGGACAGGAAGATAGCATTGAAATGCGCTACGAAGATGAAAATATATGGCTGACACAGAAAATGATGGCTACGCTTTATGATGTTGATGTGCGTACAATTAGTGACCACATTAAAAAAGTATATTCAGATAGCGAGTTAGAAGAGTCGGCAACTATCCGAAAATTTCGGATAGTTCAAACCGAGGGTTCCAGGCAGGTTCAGCGAGAAGTGAACCATTATAACCTGCAGATGATTATTGCTGTCGGCTTCAAGGTAAACAATGAACGTGCCGTGCAGTTCCGTAAGTGGGCAAACGGTATCGTAAAGGACTACACCATCAAAGGCTGGGTTATGGATGATGAGCGTCTGAAACGAGGTACTTATCTTACGGACAAGTATTTTGATGAGCAGTTAGAACGCATCCGAGAAATCCGTGCAAGCGAAAGAAAGTTCTATCAGAAAATCACAGATATTTATGCCACTGCCATAGACTATGACAAAACCGCTGCAACAACGAAAAGGTTTTATGCGACCGTCCAGAACAAAATGCATTTTGCGGTTCACGGTCACACGGCTGCTGAATTGATTGTAGAGCGAGCCGACCACCAAAAGGAGCATATGGGACTTACTACATGGGCAGATGCTCCCGATGGCAAGATTAAAAAGAGTGATGTAACGATTGCAAAGAATTATCTCAGTGAAAACGAATTGCATCAGTTGAACCGTATGGTAACGGCATATTTGGATTTTGCTGAAAACATGACCTTAAGGCGTATTCCTCTTACTATGGAGGATTGGGAAAAGAGACTCAACAGCTTTATTGAAATGTTTGATTATGGCATTTTGCAGGATGCCGGAAAGGTTTCTGCTGAAATAGCCAAACTACACGCAGAAACGGAGTTTGAAAAATATCGTATCATTCAAGACAGATTGTTCATGTCGGACTATGACAGGTATCTGCTTGAGTTGGAAGAAAAGACAAAGAAGTAAATGGGATAAAAAACGAGACATTGGAGGTTCATAGTGGTTTTAGAAACAGAAAGACTTATTTTGCGTCCGTGGGAAGAAAACGATGCTGAAAGCTTATATAAATATGCAAGTTCACCAAAAGTCGGCCCTATTGCTGGATGGCTGGTTCATACAAGCGTGGACTGTTGTGCTAAACTATAGTTGTAACACACCGACCTAATAAGATATAATCTTAGGAGGAA
>ERZ780157.3218-NODE-3218-length-13994-cov-3.809814_pt1 | contig 13994 bp, 22 predicted proteins | sample MGYA00511169_ERZ780157 | MGnify/ENA primary metagenome ERZ780157 (study PRJEB29588, sample SAMEA1965149) | human gut metagenome | biome: human gut; feature: human-associated habitat; material: faeces | place: Denmark | collected 2008/2010 ... | reverse complement strand
GGACGCTTCGCTGGTGTCGGTGCCGAAGCAGCGGAATACGCGCGAGGAAAACGAGCAGATCAAGCAAGGCAATCCGCCGTTGGCGAACTGGAGCACCCATAAAGCGCGTCAAAAAGACGTTGATGCGCGTTGGACTCAGAAGAGCGGCAAAAATTATTACGGCTACAAGAATCATATTCAGGTGGATGCAAAGTATAAAATCATTCGCAATTATGGTATTACGGCGGCTTCGGTTCACGATAAAAACGTATTTCCGGAGCTGCTGGACCGGTCAAATACCAGCAAAAATGTTTATGCGGATTCGGCATATCGAACGAAAGACCATGAGGCCGAATTGATCGAAAAAGGTTTCCGGCCGATGCTGCAGCGCAAGGGCTGCAAAAACAAACCCCTGAGCACCAACGAGAAAAAGGGAAACCATACCCGTGCGAAAGTGCGCTGCCGGATTGAGCATGTGTTCGGGATTCAAGTGCAACGTGCGGGATGCCTGGTTTTGCGGACGATCGGCATTGCCAGGGCAAAAACGAAGATCGGTTTACGCAATTTTTCTTACAATCTGGACCGTTATTGTACCTTGCGCAAAGCGATGGCATAAACGCTCGGAATTGAAGCGAAATTAAGCTGCAGAAAGAGAAAAATTTAAGGATTGAAAGAGAAAATTTTATAAAACAATGGATTTTTCAGAGACTGATTTTTTTATCAGTCCCCGAAAAGTGAATTTTTAGAGGTTCCCTTAAGATTCGTAATATCCGACCTATATCAATCTTCAGTTTGCCGTAGATGGTCTGTCTACGAAATTTTGGGGCAAATACAATATGATACTTGCAATTCCATCGCGTGTGTGATAGACTACTTCTGTCTTCTGTCATTGTAACCTCCTGTTCTATGCAGAGTTCGGCTGGTGAACCAAACTCTAATATAGGGCCGGAAGTTTCTACTTGCAACTTGAATCTGAAGATTGACTGAACATACCGGCAAAGCCGGTAGTTTTATTGTCCTGAAGGGGACAAAAAGAAAATCCACGTCCTTTGGGCGTGGATTTTTACTCATTTTTCTCGTATTGCAACAAGCCGTTGTATTCCGGAAATCAGTGCGTTAAAGCTTGTCGAACAGTTGGAGCCATCCAATTTCAAATGCTTTGCAATTCTCCGGGAACCATCAACCTTCTGATATTCCTGCTTTGTGATTTTCTTCAGTTCGTCAGCAGCACTGGCAAGCGCATCCGGGGTACGGTACTTGCGTGTTCTCTGTGATGACAGGTGAATCCCGTAAGCCTGCTCGACGGCAATCAAGTCACCCAAATAAAAACTTTCAAGTTCGTGACAGGCTATTCGGACTAATACGTCACTTTTTCCCGCATTCACACATTTCTGAACCAGCTGTGCTTTGATTTTTCGGCAGTCTCCACTATCCTGATCCCGCATAACAACAAAGCTGGAATCCGGTTGACACCAGTTGCGGATTTTCTTTTCCACATTTTTTTCCAAATCGCTTTTCCCTTCAAACGTGATAAAACGTGTTTGGATATCATCCGGAAGAAAGCCAGGCAAAATAACCTTCAACATTTCTGCCGCAGACTGTTCTTCCAACAAAAAGACCAGCGTTTTCATTAGGGATTCACTCCTTGAAAGAGGCCCTGTTTCCAGAGATAGCCCATTTTATCCCCGTCTTCCATGTATTTGCGAATCTGTTCGTCTTCAGACGCACGATGGATTTCGGTATAACCGTTTTTCTTCACTAACCAGAATACTTCATCCAGCTCTGCCGCATTCAGGAAATCCGGGGAGTGAGTGGAGACCATGACTTGACCGCCTTTTCTGGCGTAACTCCTGAATTCTTCAGCCAGTTCTTCCAGAAGGGACGGATAAAGTTGATTCTCCGGTTCTTCCACGCACAGCAGCGGATGCGGGGACGGGTCGTTCAACAAGACAAGATACGTCAGCATTTTAATGGTTCCATCAGAAACATAACGGGCAAGGAACGGATCTTCAAAGGTTCCGTCCTTGAATTTCAAAAGAACCCGTCCCTCTTCTGTGGTTTTGGCTTCCACATCGGATACGCCAGGAACACGGTGGCTCATGACTTTCAAAATCCCGTCAAAGACATTGCGGTGATTGTTGTATAGGAACTGCAAAACGAGAGAAAGATTTTCGCCTTCCCGGCTCAGGTGTTCCGCATAACCGGCATCCTGTTCGTGTCTTGCACGATCAATATGAAAATCGGAGACATGCCAATTCTCAATCATGTTTCCCAATGCGGCTACAATGGGAAAGTTGGAAAACTGTGCCAGTCCTTTGATTGCAAGGATGTCATTAGATTTCAAGGTCTGTTCGCTGCGGTCCAAATCAGCTTCTTTGAAATCTCCCTTGAAAATGGATTCTTCATTGGTGACAGCCTTGCCCTGACCATTGGAAAAATCAAGGAAAAACCATGGTTGCCCTTTGCTTCCACGGCGGTATTTTAAAATTTCCCGTTCCACAAAAGCACGACCATTCAGCTCATTGATCTGCAGAAAGTATGTCGCAAGCGGACTCTCCTTGTCTTTGCGGAATTTCAATTCGATCTCAATCGGTCCTGCCGCATTCCGGCTTCTGACTTCTACAAAGCCCCGGCTACCACCTAATTTTGATAACGCAACATTGACATTGCTTGCCATGGCGTTTTTCAGAAAGTCAAAAATGCTGAAAATCGTACTCTTTCCTGTCCCATTGGCACCAACAACAATACAGAAATTGGGAATGTGCTGCATGACAGCATCTTTGAATGCCCGGAAGTTTTTTAATCTGATTGATTCCAAGATCATAGTTTTTCTCCTATGTTGGTTTTGCTTCTTCTCGAAGATAGTCTGCTGGTCATTGATGCGGTTACCTTGGAACACGTTGTATCACGGGGTATGTAACATTTTTCTATAAAACTTTTCAAAATCCTGCCATCAACCTTTAAAATAGACCATCCCATCGGCAAACCAGTTTTCATCCAGTTCGCCCAGAAGCTCCGTGGCTATTCTGAGCAAAGATGCTTTGTTCGGAAATACTCTAATACACCTTGTTCGTTTTTCAACTCCTTATTTTGAAATTCTACCATATTTTTTGTTCGGTGCTTCCGGCGAACATTCAATGAATCCTAGCCTGAATATTGCATGAATTTTCCAGTTTTGAGAAAAATGTTTTTCCTGAGCCTGCCGCTTTTTTTTCAAGAATATTTAGCCTTGTATTCCGTAAATCGGCCCAACTCCCCCTTTCCCCCGTTGTTGATCAGCAAGCCGGGGACAGCTCTCCTGACGATTATTCCATGGTAATGATCTTTGCGGCGATCAAGCGCAACAGTTCCTGATTCGGACAAGCGCTTGAAAGAGCGATGTAGATTTTTCTGGTATTGCGACGAATGACAGCTCCGATTTTCACCAATGTATAATCGGATACTGCCACAGGTTGCTTCAGCAAATTTTGTTCCACTCAAAAGCAAGGTTCGAAACCGTTCCATAAGAATGTAAGCCAGACTTACAATCAGAAGTCGGAATTGATTTGCTGCAAAGTCATGGCAGCTCGTCCGATCAGCGAAAAGATCCAGCTGCTGTTCCTTGATCCTGTTTTCCGTCTCACCTCTGGCGCAATAGACTTTTTCATAAAGATATTGTCCATCATCATCGTCAAGATTGGTGACGATAAAACGATTATTTGGTCCGAGGAAGTTGAATTCCGCTTTGGCAATCACCCTGCGCGGGTATTTCCAAGCTCCTGCCGCATATTGGAGTTCAGCAAATAGCTTTGTTTTTTCATGTGTTCCATTGTAAAGTACTTCCGCTTTCATTTGAAGATCTTTTGATAATTCCAGCAAACATGATTTTTTTGCCAACCCGACAATGTATTTGACCTCATTTTTATCACACCAGTTCAGCATTTTCTGCCGACAAAAGCCACTGTCCTCCCCGGAAAATAATCTTGACCTTCGGTCATTTCTGCCGAAAGCGCTTTACCAGTAGCGAAAGAATCGCCCAAGCATGTTTGGCCGCATCAATTTTTGATGGACGCAGATAAGCCACAAGTAATTGATCCCCGCAGAAAACATATAACGGCAGAAAGCAATAGTGGTCATAATAGCCGTGGAAAAAACGATTTTCCTGCATCCCGTAAGGAGATGAAAATGGGAATGATTGAAATAGAAATTGAGTTCAATGAATTACGGAAACGCAACATTGTGCGATTCGACAGAAATGACGATTGGCATCCGTATCTGCTTGTCAATACGGATCGTGCGTATTTCGATCTGAGCGGGAACAAAATCTCTGTTCTCAGCCGGGATTTCAGCCTGTGCCGGGATATGGCGCAGGTCAAGCGGGAACAGAACTACTGGAGCCGGCTACACCGGAGAAACGAATATGCCGATCAGCGGAAAATCTACCGGATTCTTCTTGAACGGTGCGGTCAGATTGATCGCGATTGGCACTCCATCGAAGTTTCCGAGGCGGAATTTATTGCGGAATATAAAAGAAGAAATCAGAGGTAAAAGATGAAGGTCTGCAAAGCCTATCTGAAGGCCCGCGCCGCATGGAAACGTCGGTATGCCGAACTGGAACGGCGTTATGAGGAAGCGGAACGCACAGAACAATGGGATCGTGCGGAACGTATCGGGGAAACATTGGTTGAGATGGAACAGCATTCCGGCTTCACAAAATGTTTTTCCTGCGGCAGAAAAGGCTGTCCAGCGCACTTCGACGGTTTCGTATCGTGGGAACCGATGGATGAAAAGTGCCGCATAATTGAAACTGCCTGAAAGGAGGTTCTGAAATGAAATTCATCTGTCCGAAATGCAATAAAGAAACGAAAATTGAAGTCGTTATGATCGACTGCACTGTCACCGAAACCATCGAATATAACGATAATGGTGAACTCGAATACGGAACGCCGGAGATTCACGACAGTCTGAACTCTCATTATCAATGCAAAAACTGCGGCTGGAAACTTCCAGTTGAAGCGAATCAGGTTGATGATGACGTATTGCTGGAGTGGCTGCATGATCAGCCGCAGAATTCCGAATGGATTTTGGGGTGAACAAACACGAAAAGGTGGCTCAAGAAGATGAAAAACGATCAGGAAAGAGAAAACAGATTGAAGGAGGCAGTCAGGGATGCTCTGTCCACAGTTTGCCGGAAAGATGAAAACGGCGTATTTTATGAGGAAATCTATGCGGATTACCGTGACACGCTGGATGACTGCACACTCAAGAAAATCTGCAATGACGATCATCCGAGGGAGAAGTTCTGGGAACTGCTCGACGAGTGGTATCGCGACTGTGAGTGGGAATATGCGGACAATGTCATCAAGCGGGTTCTCGAAGACGAGGACGTGGCAGAGCTTATTGAAAATCTGGATGAGAATGAAGTCCGGGAGCTGATCCGCGACCAATTCTATGTGAAATACCCGGCAAAACACTATCTTGCTCAGAATGTGCTGGCTGATCTGGTTGTCGATACTGGCGATCTGAATTATGACTTTACTTCCAACATCATTGGCGGGCATTACAATGCCAGTGATGATTCGATCCCAGAGGAATCAAGCTTACTCTGGCTGGCGCGTCAGCAGGGATATAAGAAATCCGAACTCAAAAAGGCACTGGCCGACAGGGGGAACTCTCAGTCGCCTCTGCTCAAGTCGATTTACCGTGAAACATTAAATTGCGGTTCGCATATGAATGCACTGGTATTTCTGGTCAAAATGACTTTGGAAGAATATTTCAATCTCCGCGACGCCATCGACAAGGAAAGAGAGCGGAATAAAAGCTACTACCTTTCCGAACGTACCGGTCGCGGCTATTTGATTCTTTCCAAAGACACTACCTGCGGTCTTTATGATTCCTGGAACGGTTCCGGCAGTATCTTGGAAATCAAATTGGAAAAAGATGTCCGCTTGCCATTCCGTTGCATCGCTTCGGCAGACCATGATGGCTGTCATGGCTGCGGTATCCGGGAAATTTACGGCTACGGTTCTGATTTGTGGAGTGATAATGCCGTCAAACTGATCCGCCCGATGAAAAAAGCTGCGTAAGAAGGTGAAACCATGTCGACAACCAACCGAATTATCATGACCCGTGAAGATCTCCGGCTGCTCATTGAGTGCGCTGAAAGACAGGAAAAAGTTCTGCGGAAAAAAGCGGAACATCAGAGAGAAATGTTCGATCCGTTTCGGCCCTTTACCTGGCGGCGGAAGGAGGAAGCCGAGCGGGCTCTGCATCACTGTCAATCCGTTCTGACGCATTTGTCTTTCTATGAAGAGCATTGGGACAATCTGCCGCAGGAATATCAGTGAACGAGAGGAGATCATGCTATGGGAAACAGTAAGTTCAAACCGGATTACTTCAAAGTGGCTTACAGCATCCGCACGCCAAGCTATTATCGTCCGGAAGACAACGGACTCGGTTTTCGGAGCGAAGCGGAAAGTATGGCGTTTCATGCGGATTGCGAACGGATATTCCGAAATGGCGGCTGGAAAATTGAACATGGTTATGCCGTCAACGGCAAATCCAGCCTGTACCTGCATCCGCAGCAGCTCCTCGGAATCGTCTATGCGGAACTGGTCGATGCGGTTCCAGAACTCATTGCTCAGGCAACGTTGTTTTATTTTCAGCAGAATGGCAAACGGATTATTGAGGAAATCTATGACATTACAGCGGAGCAGCAGCGGGAGTACATTGCAGCAAAGCGTCCGGAAATTGAAGCGGAATTGCTCAACGTATTCCGGACTTCGCAACGGAAGTTGTATCATGATCTGGGCGGTCTGCTGTGGTGGAAAATCGAATTGCCGATTGGACGGAAATACGGGCTACCGGCGCTTGATGAGCAGGTCAACAATACGGCCGGTCACTATGTTTCCGAAGTGTTCGCCTCTCTGATCGCAAGCGGTCAGATTATTCAGAAGACGATTAACGGCAAGCAGGTCTATCGAACCGTCATGAAATGTGAACTTCCGGCGTCCCGGAAGAAGCCTGTGATATCTTCTCCGGACATTCCGGAACTGTTTTAAATTTATCCAATTCCAAAATCAAGGAGGTCGCAAAACATGAGCGAAACATCGAAAATCTTTGGACATTTCAATGTCCGCGTCTTGCGCCAAGGCGAGAAATACGGTCTTGAAGACTGTCTCACCCACAAGGAACGCAAACCGCTGGTCGAATTCTACGATTACCGGCATCGGGACGACAAGGAGTGGAAACGCGGTCAGTTCGTTTCACGTTATTATGCGGAAACGCTTCTGAAACACAATCTGAACTTCGGTCTCTTGTTGTATGGTGATTCTCCGGAATGGACAGTTTCTGCTGATTATATGCGGAAAATTCTCGCATGGCTCCGGCAGGAACTCCGGGCGGACGAACTGCCGAAACTGTCCGATCAGCTGGCAGAGAATAATTTTGGTCAGTATGCGTTGCGGATTGAGGCAAATGGACTCTGCAATCAATACGCCCGCACATTGATTCGCGCCATGCACAATGAAAACAACGGTGTCTGCTGGCTTGGTAAATTCAATCCGGAGTTTGGCGAACAGCGTCCCGGACTGCAAAAATATACGCACGGCATGGTCTATAACTTTTCCTGCGATCTGGTTCTTCCGGAATTTGATATTGAAATCGACCGGATGCTTCGGGAATATCGTGCCTGTCCGGGAAAAGTTCAACTGATTGAAAAGATCAGGAGCCGTGTCGAAGAACTCCGGGGACATTGGGTTTACTGGAGTTGATATAACGTTTTGTTCGACTTGCCGCGCTTTCGGAAGTTCATTCCAACTTCCGGCGCGGCTTTTTTGTGCTCGAACAAACCATTGAAAGGAGTTGAAAAAAGATGGAAACGTATCAGGAATTGAAAGCGCGCCATGAAAAGGAAATGAACGCTCTGCCATTGGGCTTTGCTTTTTCGGAAGAGCAGTTTGAGGAAATGAAACTCAAACTTGGCGTCAAAGAAAACAGCGAACTCTATCGTCTTGGCAACACCGGAGGTTTCTACCGGAAAGTGGATTCGGAATTGATTCACAACACATTCAAACGTCATGAGGAAGAACGCAGAAACGCGATTTTCTCCAAATCCGGAATCAATGCCGAGTACGTTCAGAGCATGTTTTATTATGAAATGTGCAATCATGAATTTTGCATCAACTGGGATGGAAAGGCAGATGTTTTATCCGCTTGCGACCTTACTGAAAAGCAACTGAATTCCATTCCTGAGCTGAAACAGGCATGGAATGCCGCAAAAAAACAGTATGATACCGCCGCCGAGAAAAACGGCTGGTTTTAATTATACCATATAGAAAGGGTAGAAAAGATGGCAAGAGAAACATTTGATGAGGTCCTGCAACGTCGCGACGGCTATACGCAGGAGGAAGTTGACGAGGCCAGGCTGGAGATTCTGGAACGGATCGCTGATGGAGAAGATGGCTTCGACATCATCGACGAATACGGTCTGGAACCGGATTATCTTGAGGATCTGATCTGCTGGTAAGAAGAACGGATTGTTCGTCGGCTTGCGCTTCGGAAGTTCATTCGGACTTCCGGCGCAAGCTCTTTTGTGTCCGAACAACCCCGGAAAGGAGATAAAAAGGATGTTGCTTGAGGAATTAAGTAAAATCGCCGCGCAAAACGGGAACTGCCGTCTTGTGATCTCTTACAATGGAGATGACAAGTATGCGCTCGGCGTCAGCGACGGCGTGACGACTCCGCTGGTAGTCAATGGCACGCTCGCGGAATTGCAGACCGCGATTGCGGAGAAGTTGCCCGGTTATCTGGAACTTGCCGCTAAAGAGGCTGCCGAGAAGAAGGTCAGGGAGGAGGCCGCTAGGCATGAAGCGGAACTCAAAGCCGCTGAAGCCAAACTCAAACAGGAGGCCGCCGCCCGCAAAGCCGCCGAAAAGAAGGCGGTCGAAGAAAACAAAGCCGCTCAAGGGGAATTGTCCCTTTTCTGAAAACAAACATGGAGGATTCAATCGTGCCAGAAAACAATGGAAAAACTGCCGAAGCTCGTCTGCGCAAATTCGTTTTCAACGGAATGCAGCTTGCCGATCCCGATCCGAAGATGACGCCGCAGAAGGTCGCGGAGTTCCACTCTCTGCTTCACGCGGAACTGACCAACGTTACGATCAAGGGGCCGACGAAGACTGCGGACGGATTCGATGAATACAAATTCATTCCGCAGGTCGGAACTTTCCGATGAAGAAAAAGAATTTCCAACCCGTAAGTGAGGAACGTCTGTTCCGGCATTTTCTGCCGGAGCAGATGAAAAAGAATGAACTCAATCCGGATGAATTTCCGGAGGAAAGTGAACAATGCACCAAAAAACTGATTCATGCGGTCAATCATACGCCGTCGATCCCGCTGGATGCGACGTTCCTGCCGCCTCTTTTATAACGATTCCGCGTCTTGCTTTACCGATGGAATTATATTCGCTGGGAAATCTGTCTCGCATCCTCCCGATTCTTCACGGGATCGGGCATGATACCGATCTTGCACCGTCGTTGAAGAACGATTATTCGCCGTTATCGGTCCTGAAGAAAGTTCTGCAGCAGTGGTTCGCGGGGATGTTGCCGAAAGAAATTAACAGGCCCTAGATTTTGAGGTTGATTTCATCACGGAACCTGACAATCAGGGCTGCTCCGACTTGGAGTTCGATTCTGATGAAGATGATTATGTGCTGCTCTTTCGTCTCGGTTCGCCTTACGCCTCGGTTTTTTCCGTCGAAAAGGCCATCCTCCGTTATGAGGCGGAATTTCCGGGACTGGGACAGAAAATCCTGCGGAAAATCAGCACGGCAACGCCCTTTGACATCGGCACTCCGCAGCTTTTCCTGGATGTTGTCCGTGAGAATTGCTGGAATGGTTATGAGGATGAAAAAGAATATGTCGATGAAATCTGTTCCTGTGAAGATGAGGAAACCCGCCAGATGTATCTGGATGAGATGGATGTCACCCGGGCGGACTTCGATGAGAATTTTGAACCATGGATGCTTCAGCCGGACGAGACTGTTTTTCAAGGTTCGATTCCACCGGAACTGGAGGAGTTATTCCAGCTTCCGGACAGGAAATACAGCCATACGGAATATCCCCGCTACAATATGAACTTGCCGGGAATACTGATCTGGCATAATAATATGATTTTCGACTGTTTTGACAATATTTACGATCAGGCAGCCAACGATGGGCGGGATATTATTCTGAACGGACTTTACTGGACATTTCCGAAAGATAACGCCCACTTGGAGGAAACTTTGGAAGAAATCAGCCATGCGGTCCATTCGCTCGGCAGACTGCTGCTGATTCTCAATCGAATCCATACGGAGGAAGAAGAATATGGAAGTAATGATCCCCAATGAAATGAGGTTCCGGCTCGACGGTGCGATTCTGTTCTATCGCCGCTGGTCGGAATATGGATACAGCTATTCCGCGCATAATGTGGCGGCGGTTCTCCACAAAGTGAATGAAAATGGTTCGCTGGCGCCCGGACGGGCTCTCGACATGAAGGCGCTGGAGTATTTCTTCCGAAACTCCAACGGCGCCGACAAGTTGAAGTTTCAGGATTCCAGAATTCTGGCACGTTCCTATGACGGCATCGTATGGTATGAGAAAAGCCGCCTGGCTCCGATTTATTTTCAAATTGACCGGGAAAAAGAGCCCGGCCGGGCTCTTTTGAACAAACTGTCGGGGCGGCAGGTCATGTGGCCGCCGTTGCTTTTCATGATTATAAACGGGACACTCCGCTGCCGTGCTTTGAGCAGCAATCGCCGTCCAACCCCCAAAACGAAGCTCTATATTGCGCCTTTGACGCATATCAGTGAAACGGATGGAGCTGTCTGTCTGCCGGAAGGTCTCCGGATCGACCGCCGGAACTCTCTGGAAGAAAACATGAATCTGGTATCCGAGCTGTTCTATCAGGGGAAATTCGGTCATGCGACTCACTCCATGCGGCAGATCGAACATCCCGGCGGACATGATGGATTCTGGGTTGAATATCTGAAAAAGAAAAAACATGACCGATTCCCGGTCGAATTATTGAAATCAGCCAATCAAACTCTTGGAGAGCTTTTGAAATGAAACATACGGTAAAAAGCGGTTTTCACACGAACCCTGTCAAAATCAATCTGGTCGGCGTTGGAGGAGGCGGATCGCTGGTGCTTTCCGGGCTGGTCCGACTTCATCTGGCAATGAAAAGCCTCGGTCATCCTTACGGACTGGACGTTGAAGTATGGGACCCCGATAGAGTTTCTCCCACCAATATCGGACGGCAGCTTTTTGCCGCTTCCGAGGTTGGACTGAATAAAGCGGAAGCACTCGTGAACCGCTACAATCTCGGCTTCGCCTTGAATTGGAAAGCACATGCGGAACGTTACCGCTTCACCCGTAATTTCGACATCCTCATTGCCTGCGTGGATTCCCGAAAGTCACGGAAAGAAATCTTTCAGACGCTTCCGAAAAAGAACGGTCCATACGTCCTTGATGGAGGCGTCCTCGCCACCTGTGGGCAAGTCATCATCGGCAATGGAAGTAAGGAGTTGCCGTATCCCTACGAAGAACTGCCGACGCTCATTGACACAAAAATCAAGGAGCAGAATCTGCCGAGCTGTTCCCTTGCCGAATCGCTTTCCATTCAGGAGCTGTTCATAAATCAGTGGCTCGCAACCGCTGAACTCGAATTAATCTGGCGGCTGTTTCGCAAAGGCGGCCTCGACTACCGCGGATTCTACATCAATCTCGACACCGGGCGCATGAATCCCGTGCCGATCGGAGAATAATCAATTTGCAGGCAGGAACACCCCTGTATTATCCCTGAAGCAGAAAATCCGACAGCGAAATTACCTCTATTCCTGCAATGCCGTCACCATGAACCTGGTCCAATGAGATAATCGTTTTCGGATAATTGTCCTCAATGGCAAGCAGCGAGCGGGTTTCACGCTCCATGACTTTGGGATCATTCAGATTCATCGTGACTTGATAATAATGCGGTTTTGTGTTCTTTTCCGCAATGAAATCAACCTCCCAACGGTCGATTTCTCCGGTATAAACCCGGTCAAATCGACGGCGCAGTTCCATAAAGACAAGATTCTCCATCAGATAGGAAATATCGTTGCTCCGGAAACCGACTTGAGAGTTTCTCAGCCCCAGATCGGCAGCATAATATTTATGATTGATCTCAAGTTGCTTTTTCCCTTTGATGTCATAGCGGGAGGCTTTATAAAATAATTGTGATTCAATCAATCCGGTCAAATAGTTGATCACGGATTGAACATTCGTCTGAATTTTCTGGTTCTTCAAATAGGCGCTGATGCTGCTTGCTGTCAGAGGATTGGAAATATTGTCATAGGTGAAACGGCAGATGTCGTCCAGCAATGCAGTGTTCCGGATGTTCTTCCGTTTGACAATGTCTTTCAACACAATCGTATCATGAATGCTGCGCAGGAACGGCAATGCGGTTTCGTCTTTGAGTTCGTCCAGCATCCGCAATCCCGGCATTCCGCCGTAGCGCAGATAGTTTTCAAAAAGTACCTGCCGCTCATCGAATTCCGGATAGAACTCCCTGAATTCCTTTAACGACAATGGAAATACAGGAAACTCAATGAAACGTCCGGTCAGCTTTGAAGCAAGCTCCCCGGAAAACATTGTGGAGTTGGACCCGGTGATTATTACATCATAACGTTCCGGCTGTCCGGACCAAGACGCGACCGCACGTTCCCATTCGACAATATCCTGAATTTCATCCACAAAAATATGAATCTTTCCGGACACCTTGTCCGTCATTCTCATGACGTATTCATGCAGGTCTTTGTACGTTCGTATAAAATCAAAATCCAAAGACTCCATATCTGCGTAAAGAATGTTACCAGAAGCAATTCCCTGATTCCGCAGATGCTCAATAAGCTGCCGGACAAAAACGCTTTTTCCGACACGTCGAAGTCCCGTTATCGCCTTCACCACGGGCTTCCCGAGATAAGGCTGGATCTTTTCAAGATAATATTTTCTGCTTATCATAATTTCTCCTGACAATTTTTAAATCATATTTTATAATATATTGTATGATTGAATTATTTCAAACAAGATTGAATATATTTTAAGATATAAGATCATTTCAATCTTGTTTGTATCTTGTCGGGAATTCGATATTACGGAAAGATAAGATACGCTTTGTTCGACCTTCGCTTTTCCCGCTGTCCATTCAGACGGCGGTCGCTCTGTTTTTGTGATCAAACAAAGTGTTTGATTTCAAAAAATAACAGAAGGAGCTTGAGAAAATGAAATGCACCGTTGGAAAAGAAGCATTGCTGACACATCTGCAGAAGGTCTGCAATATCGTCAGCCGCCGACCGGTTCTGCCGATCCTCAACAACGTCCGGCTTGAAGCCAAGGACAATATTTTGAATTTGAAAGCGACCGTCTCCGAATGAGCGGTGCGAACAGCCCGGTCATGATTGAGGACGGTAAGGGATTTCACTATATTCTGATGCCGTTGCGAGTCAAATAACTTGACAAATGAAACACCTCCTGTAAATTAATTGCGGGGTGTGTGGAAAGGTTTTCATGTCCACCACAAAAGGATTTCTGCAACAGCTCGTTCGTACCGGGCAGTTTCGTTGCGTCCCCGTTTCCGAATGGGATGCGTTGACCGAGAATCAGCGCAAACAGCTCATTCGACAAGCTCGAAATACACCGCCGCTTACTTATTCGCCGGTTTCTCTGGAATGCAAAAATCTGCTGCGTTCCTATCATACGCAGGGGTTGCTTCCCGGTTTTCATCCGGAAGATCTCAAGGATTTGACTGCGCTTGAAGCGGATTTCCTTATCCGGTGCGCCGAGAATAACCGCTGGCTGACTGAGAAAAGGGCCTTTTTCTCCGCGTTGATAAAAGCCACAACATGCACCTCGTCAAAGCGCGACGCGCACTTCTCAATCAATGAAAAATGGCCGCTTGTGATCGGGTCATAGCTGCCCGCCAGCAAAACCTTCAGGCTCATTACCCTCGCCCCCTTC
>ERZ780157.3208-NODE-3208-length-14030-cov-3.277066_pt1 | contig 14030 bp, 13 predicted proteins | sample MGYA00511169_ERZ780157 | MGnify/ENA primary metagenome ERZ780157 (study PRJEB29588, sample SAMEA1965149) | human gut metagenome | biome: human gut; feature: human-associated habitat; material: faeces | place: Denmark | collected 2008/2010 ... | reverse complement strand
CGTTTGCCTCTAATTATCTCGCCGCAAGCCGAAGCTTGACCACTATTAGCTTATTGCCTTAGATTATTTAGGGCGCTAATTCTAATAGTGCACGCTCGGGCGCCGCAAAAACGCTTCGCGCCTTGGAGATTGAAATTTTTCGTAAATTTTGTGTGGAAGCAAGCTGCCGTGTACTCTTGCGGTACACAAAGCGAACTTCCACGCAAAAGAACGGAAAAGGGCATCTCCAAGGTGGTTAGTGATGGCGAATGGAAAACCTATGTATTTGTATTTTTGCTGAGTACCGTCGGCACGGTTGCCCGTTACGTCGTAGCGCATCGTCGCAGGACTTACTATGTAACTTTTCTCAAGCCCTTGTTGCCTGCTATTAAATTGTTGTTGTGGTTAAACCACTATTATCTGTAAAACACCGTTTTTCTTTTGTGGACAGCTCGTCCCATTGCTCACACCGCCGACGGATCCTTTTCGGCAGTTCTGTTGCACTGTTTATTAGTAGGTGTAGTACATTCTGTTGTGTTCTCGCTAATCTACATATCTGCGAGTGTACATTGTAGTCGGAAGCCGTTTACCGTTAAGACGTTTTCTTGCGCCAAACAGTTGTTCGTATTCCGCGTCGCGCTTCCTTGTGCGCATGTAGTACGTGTCGTGACTGATGACGGAATTGCCTTCAAACTCGTCGCGATTAACACTTACCGATTGCTTTACAATGAAGTACTTTGTGCGGTACACGTTTGTCGCTCCAACCGCAAATTCCGGTAGACATTGATTCACTTGTTCATTTCTCCTTTTCTATCTGTTTGGAAGGCATTTGTTCACACCCTCCAATTAGTCGCCACGAGAAATGCCTATTTTTGCGTGTTTTTCAAAAAAAGTTTCAATTTTTTTAGAATTTTCTCGATTCGGCGCATAATTGTGCTCGGATAAACATGAAAATGTTTTGAAATGTCTGTCAATGACTGCTTTTTGAAATAGAAGCAAACGACTATTTCACGTTCGTCTTCGGACAAAGATTTCAGTGCGCCTCGCACTTCATTTACGGAATCTTGCCCGACAATATCTGAAACGAAATCTTTGCTATTGTCCGCGACATCCCAACCCGCTTCAACCAATGTTTCCAAAGACTGATGCCTGCGCGTTTCAGCACGTTCGCCGAGGGCAACTTTCCATTCCTGCACAATAAAATCTCGCCTTGTTGCTTCGTCAATAGTGTCCAGCCAATCTGCGAGTTTTTCCTCGATGTACACAGAAATCTGTCTTTCTTTGCCGCCAATAATTGCCATAGTAGTTACCTTTTTCATTTTGAAATCCTCCGATTTTGAATTTTTTTTTGTAAAAATTCGCAATCGGACGACTTCGCCATGGACAACAAAAAAAGCCCGACTGCGAAGATAAATTCCTCGTAGTCGGGCATATTCGGTTACTTACGGCATAAAAAAAAGAACTCGGCAAGCAGAAAGAATATCCCTTTCAAAGGATATTTATCTGTTTGCCGAGTTCCTCACGATTCTTGGCCGAGTCCAACTCTTACAAACGTCAGCACACCGCACGGCGGACGGTCAAGCCGTCTTAACACAGTGTTGCCCACTAATTATTAAGTTGTTCGTTTGAGCTAATTTTTTATCTTTAACGTTGCCGCTTACACCGCAACGTTGCATTGAGTTTGTTTTGTTATGGGGTTTTCGCTTACGAGCATTCCCGTCTTGCCGATGCGTACAAACATTGTTTTGCCACACTTCGGGCAGTCTATTTCCACCGCCGTGCCTGCTTCGCCTTTGCAAAGCCTTCGTCCGCAAACGGGACAAGTTACGTATTTCATAATTGCTTTTTCCTTTTCCCCGGTCCACAAACGTTTTGTATTTGAGCAACTGTCTTGCGCGGTCGGGGCGTCCGTCGCTACAGTTGGACTTCGTTTGTAAACGTTGTGTTGTCGACAACTTTCGTTTTTCGCAAAATGTCTGTCGACAACCATATATATGTACACGCTATCGGGTACGCGTATATACCTTAATTTAGTTGTTTCACCACGGACTTTGCAACACCGAGTATCTTTATGTCGTCCACGTAAAAGTCCGTCATTTCGTCGTTTTCGGGATGCAAACGTACTTTGTTGCGTGTGTGGTCTATGTAGTAGCGTTTCAACGTTGCCGTTTCGCCGCTTCCGTTTTCGTCCAGGACGAGCGCAACTACAATTTGCCCTTCGTCGGCAAAATCTTGTTTGCGCACAACAACCAAGTCGCCGTCTGACACACCGACATTTACCATAGAATTACCTTCGGCAATGAGTGCAAAAAACTCACCGCCACCGAGCATTTGTTTGTTTATTGGCAAGTAGCCTTGCACGTCTTCCAAAGCAAACGTAGGTTTTCCGCAAGCAATGCTACCCACGATTGGAATATTTGCCACATTGAACAACGTTTCCTTGGTTGTCATCTGATTTTTGCCGAAACGCTCGATGTAGCCTTGGTCCTGCAACCGCACCAAGTACTTGTGTATGGTTGCCTTGGACACGTGGAATTCGTCTGCCATTTCCGGGATGGACGGACTGACGCCGTACTCGTTGATGTAGTCCGTTATGAAGTTGTAAATCTGCATTTTGCGTTCCTCGTTGTACAACTCGGGACGCGACGGTCGATTGAAAGCCATTTCCACCTCGCAAACACGTGAAACAAATTTCACTGGCATTATACAATAGCCGTAAGCCGCTGTCAATGGTTTTCAAATATATGACAATCATAACTTGAATGGGTTCATTTTTGTTTTATTCTTCAATCTGAATTCTATTTTTTTACCTTTCGGCGGTTTGGGGTGGCACAGCCGAAAGCAGATGTCAACGAATATACAAAATATTGCAAGTTGACGTGTAAATTGTGTTGTTTTTAAGTGTATAAGTTGCAAAAAAGTTAATACGTATTGAAAATTTCACGACAAATACAGACACCAACAATATTTTTATATTCGTTGACTTCCGTGCCCACGACTTGTAGTTGTACAACAAAACATCTTTCGGCTGTGCAACGGCGGTTAAGCCGAAAGGGAAAAAAAACAAAAAAAACTAAAAGAAAAAATAAAGATTTACGCAAAAACTGCCAATTCTCGTGGCGACTAAGTGAAGAGTATTTCTACTCTATCTATCACTTGGAGGTAAATCGATGCGAAAATCGGCATTAAACAACAAAACAAATCTCAACAAGGAGGACAACATGAAAACTGCCGTAATCTACGCGCGTTATTCATGCGAGCGGCAAACTGAACAATCAATCGAGGGGCAGCTTCGTGTATGTAATGACTATGCTCAACGGAATGATATTGCTATATTAGACACCTACATAGATCGAGCACTGTCAGGAACTAACGACAACCGTCCTGCATTCAAGCAAATGCTAAAAGACAGCGCGAGAAAACAATGGAATTACGTGATTGTCTACAAACTTGACCGTTTCAGCCGCAATAAATACGAAAGCGCAATACACAGAAAATCACTGAAAGACAACGGTGTAAAACTATTATCTGCAATGGAGAACATACCAGATACACCGGAGGGCATAATTCTCGAATCATTATTGGAAGGTATGAACCAGTACTACTCTGCCGAACTTGCTCAAAAGATTAAACGCGGCATGAAAGAAAGTCGGTTAAAAGGTCAGTTTACGGGCGGCAAATTACCATACGGTTACAAAGTTGAGAACAAGAAAATTGTCGTAGACGAGGATTCTGCCGAGATAGTCCGCAAAATCTTTGATATGACTGCACAAGGATTCACTGCGCCGGATATTATCGCATATCTAAGCGAAAACGGACTTTATCACTACGGAAAACCATTCAAAAAGAATGCAATCTATAAACTTTTACATAATACAAAATACATAGGCACTTGCACGATTAACAATGAAACTTTCGATAATCTGTATCCGCAAATTGTTTCCGTCGAGTTATTTGAACAAGTACAATCAAAACTTGAAAGAAACCTACTTGGACGAAACTGTGTTCACACAGACTTCCTACTTCGTAGCAAGGTGTATTGCGGCTACTGCGGTCACAAAATCAACGGAGAAAGCGGCACATCACACAATGGTGATAAATATTATTTTTATAAATGTTCATGGCGGAAGAAAGGGAAAGATAATTGCAAAAAGCAAATGATACGCAAGGAAGATTTAGAAAACATTGTACTCGACATGACAATGGATCTATTCACAAACTCCGTGGACCTAAATATAATCGCCGACGAAATTGTACGTGTGCGCAAAGAAAGCGTTGCAGAGCATTGCGAATTAAACATTTTGATTGAACAACAAAAAGAAAAGCAAAAAACTTTGGATAATATCATGAAAGCAATTGAAGCAGGCATAATTACATCTTCCACCAGAAACCGCTTGGAAGAATTGGAATTAGAATTAGATAATCTTTCAGTACTGATAATCAAAGAACAAAATAAGCTTTTGCAGACCGTATCTCGTGACGATATAATGCAATACCTAACTAAGGGAGTAAGAGAAACTTCACCCAATGTACTTATAGAACTACTTGTGCACAAGGTAACACTGTGGGATGACCACATAGAAATTGAATTTAATTATTCAGACAAAGCAAATCCCGATGGGCTTATAACGGCTCGCCGGGATTTTTCTATTTCCAAACCGTGGTATACTTTGTCTGCGACAAACTGTGTACTAATTGCACAAAAAAGCATTGTAACCGACGAATCATTCTACAATCAAGAAACGGCCCTTGAATTTGAGTCATTAAAATACAATTATTGACTATAAAATCCTGCCGGTTAAATAAAAAAAATGCCATAATAAACAAAAATCCCAAGCGAGCCTGTGGTTCGCCTGGGTTATGCTTTGGTGACTCATAGGGGACTCGAACCCCTGTTCTCGCCGTGAGAGGGCGATGTCCTAGGCCGCTAGACTAATGAGCCACGTTTGTATGCAAGTAGACTGCAAAACAGTCTTCTCACTAACTTGCCGTATTATATTACCACACTATTGCCACAAAAGTCAACGACTTTGCAACAAAAATATTTTTTTAGGGTTAATTTAGCTATCACTAACAATCAAGCGCAATCAAATGCCGACAAATAATTGTTGGTAGACCTTAGCAGTTGACGCTTGAATTACGTAGCGATAGCAAGCTTTTGCACCACATGTATTGCTTGATCGTCTTTTGCCGTGCTTAAATTGCATAGCAATAGCAGACATTTGCGCTTTACACCGCAACCACCTTGAAACAAGTAAAGACCATGACTGTTACTTGTTTACAAACCACCATTTACGTCAAAATAGCACCCATATATTTGAAAAACAAAACGGATACGTCGCAAAAAATGCAATACGTATCCGTTTTTTGATTACATTACTGTGTTTTCGGTTTGCCGACAAGTAAATCACTTATGACACAATCTCGCCGTGCGACCGTCTACGAAATCTATACAACCGTAATAGGTAAACACACTACTACTCGCCCGTTTTGCCGCTGTCCGTCGTACTACCGCTGTCGTTGCCGCTTGTAGTGCCGCTAGCTTTGCCAAGAGCCTCCAACAGCTTGGCAAAGTCCTCACTTCCAAAGTAAGTTTCCGGCAGTTTGCCGTCCCATTGTTGCACGTAGTAGTAGTTGATAAGGTTCTTCGCGCCTTCCTTCAACTCTTCCTCGTTTACGGCGGTGCCGTCGGGTTTGTACAGCTTGTTGATGCCGTTTTCTTCCTTGACCGTCCAGCCATTGATACTAGCCAACTTTTGCAATGCGATTGCAGCTTCCTTTTTGCCTTGGTACTCGGCGCTATCGGCACCGATTTCTGCAACCTTACGGTCGGCTTCGGCAGTTATTTTGGCAATTTCCGATTCGGCTTCCGCCTTTTTGATAGCAATATCCTTTTCGTTTTCCGCTTGCAACAAAGCTTGTTCCTGCTCGATGATGGCTTGTTTTTTCTTTTGTTCTGCGACTTGCTTTGCCTCTACCGCATCGGTAAATGCGTCGGTAAAGTCCATGTCCTCTATTGCCGTGGAGCTGACCTTTATGTTGTACTTGCTGAGATTCTCCGCAAGCATTTCCTCGATACCGACAGCCAATTTTTCACGCGTTTGCACAAGTTGCTCCGCCGTGTATTGCGCCGCAACCACCTTGACGGCCTCCTTGATGGAAGGCTCGACAATGACGGTGTAGTATTCGCTACCGATGTCCTTGTAGATTTGTTTGGCGTTGTTTTTGTCGATTTGGTAATTGAGGGTGTAGGTCACCTTGACTTCCTGAATGTCGCTACTGAAACACCCCATATCGATGGTGATTTTTTGCACGCGGTTGTCCATTGTAACCACCGTTTCCCACGGCGCCTTGAAGTGGAAACCCGACTCGTACTGTTTGTCTTCCACGCGACCGAACACCGTCACGATACCCGTGTGTCCCGTTTCCACCGAGCATGTGCAACCCAAAAAAACGCACACTACCGCCAACACGATACCGACGGGCATCGTCCACTTAGCCACGGTTTTTACCGCCGATTTATTGTTGTTGCGCATTGCAAAGTAAGCGACCAACGCCACCGCAACGATTACTATTGCTAAAATCAGTCCTGCCATATTTTCCTCCTTACAACGGCCGTTTTGTCCAACGTCCTATACAAATCAATTATACTATATTTCACCGTGCTTTGCAACATGTTTCGATATCGTTGCAAATCTAATCACTTTCACAGTTAGCTATGTTGCAAAAATCTATATACGTATTGATTTTTTGCCGACATGCACACATCTTGCACTTCCTTTTGCGTAGCCACGGCAACTTGCACTCTTATCCCGTCGGAGTACCGCATGGACTTGTAGTACGCGTCGCCGACGTTGCGCAACTTTTCCGCACCGCGCCACCCGAGCAACCTTTGCGAGTGTTGTCCGTTTGCCGTTTGCACCACAAGGAGAGTGGGAAGATTGGTCAACATAACCGAGCAATTTCTAAACCAATCGGGGTTGTCGGCTTTTACGACTAAGCATATACCCACAGCACGAGCTTTTGCCGACAGCATCATGACGCGTTTTTGCACTACCTTGCTTACCTCGGCAATGTCGTCCACCACCGCAACGATACGGCACATTGGTGGCATTTCACGTTCAACCGCAAATTGGTTGTACTCCGCAATACGTATGCAATGCGCCTCGGCAAACAGTTTGTACCGCCTGTCCATTTCCTCAACAAGCCACTTCATTTGCGCTTCCTCTTGCATGTCGTCCGTTGCAACGTTGTCAAACAACATGTGAGGTACGCCGTCAAAATCCTTGTACATCGCCGCACGAGTATCTACAATCATTATGCGCACGTCGTCGGGAGAGTTTGTCGCGACAATGCTTGCTAACAAACTTTGCACATACAGGTCACTTCCACAACTTGCAATGCCGCTAACCGCCATATGCACAACCTCGTTTAGTTTGGGACAAACAAGCGATCCCTTGCCGTCACGTCCTACCGCAATGAGCGGTTGTCCGTTCGCTTGCTCCTTTGCCACCGTCAAAGCAGGCAGCATTTCGGCAAACGTGTACAGCGTTTTGTCAGGGTAGTCCACCTCCACTTGCAGGTCAGCTTCGTACATATCTATCGGGCGTACAAGCACCGTTTGCTTGCCAAACAATGCCGACAACTCGTACTCCGCTTGGTCACACTCCACCTTTGCCCTATGCGGCAAAGCGACGTACAGCGTACAATACTCCGCACCGCTTGTGGTTTGGTACACGTATGCGCCGTCAAACTTGTCGGAAAAGTACCTCTCTACCGTGGCGGTAATCCGTTCCGTTTCCGCTTGCCGCAAATTATTGTTTGTGTCCATATTTTCATCTCCTTCGACAGCTACGATTGTAATAATAACAGTATAACACTTGTGCAGTCGGCGGTCAATAAGTTTTACATATAAACGCAAAATCGATGTCGATTGCCACTCGATCGGTTGCAAAAAAGTGAATACGTATCAATTTTTTAGTAACAATCGATCCATTATCACGCATTCGCAAAGCACCGCCAATTGCAAAAAAAAATCGACATCGATTCCTTGTCGATGCCGATTTCTATCAATAATTTTTCTTCCGTCAAGCCGTCACACCGCAGTTCACTGCAACGCTGACAACAAACTGCTTGTGACGGCGGCATTAAGCTCGGCTGTTTTGTCCTCTATTGCTTTGTTGTAGGCTTCTTCGCTGTCGTAACCGCCGTCTGCGTATTTGTCGGCAAGCAAGCCGAGTTCGTAATCTAGGCGGTTGCGGTAGGTGATTACCGACGTGTAAGTAAGGTGTTTGATAGACTCGTAAGTGTAGCCGAAACTTTCGTACTTGTCCATGGTTACGCCGTATGAGGACAACTCGCCAACGATCTTTTTGACGTTTTCATCTTCCGCCATATTGCCTGCAAGGAACATCGACGCACAACCTTCCGCACGACTTAGACGAAACTCGACGCGTTCGTCGCTTACGATATACTCGTTTACATCGCCCGATTGTATATGCGCGATAATCGACATATAGTCGTATTCCTCGGGAAGGTTGTTTTTCGTATTTTAAGTAAAACGATTCGTTGAACATTCCGTCGGGGTTAAGCGTATACATCACCGAACCAAGCATTTCCTTTGCTTCGGAAGAGTCACGCGTGTAGGCGTGATCGATGGCGAGAGCCTTGGCGTATACGTACTCTTGCAAATCGTTTACTGCATTCATATAAGCAATTTTGACGCCATTCTCCGCCGTTGCGGGTGAAGCTGCCGCCCATTTGGTAAGGGCGGCAACGTACTGCTCGGTACTTTCAAAGTCACTTTGTTGAGTTTTTGCCGCTGCCATTTACCAACGGCGTCTTCCAAAGCCTTGCCCGCTTCCGTAGTCAAGGTCGTTTTTGCCGCTTACCATGCGCTCATTGCCGCGGCGTACTGCGTCGGATCGGTAAACGCCGTGCCGTCCGGCATTTGAGAAAGCCACGTAAGGTAGGTCAACGTATCCATGGCATTTGCCGCAAATAACTTGTCAAACTCGCCAAGTCCGTCTGCGGCATTTGTGTAATGGTTAAGCGCGCGCTTTTCCAAACTGGAGTCGATCTCCTTGGTAATTATGGTGTCTTGAATTGCGAAAAAAATCGCAGTTTGCAGTGGTCTACCTGCCGAGAGTCGAACTCGGATCAATGCCGTCGGAGGGCATCATTCTATCCATTAGACTACAGGTAGGAACGTTGTTTATTGTAGCATATTTTGTGTTTATTCGCAAGGGTTACAAGGATATTTTTCCGTTTCGACAAAATTTTTTGTAAAAATTGTTGCAAAACGATTGATAATTGCTAAGTTTTGTGGTATATTTAATAAGCTGTATTCAGCATGTATGTGCTGGTGTGGTGGAATGGCAGACGCGTCGGACTCAAAATCCGATGTTGGTGACAACATGTGGGTTCAAGTCCCACCACCAGCACCAATAGAGCTATCGTTTTTACGGTAGCTCTATTTTATAAATCTTAGGATTTATTATCCACAGATTCCTCGTGAATTTCCTATAAGTTTATCTCCTTCTAAAATTCGCTCTTTTCCATAGTTTGTTCATTGAGAAATCTTTTCTTTCGTTATACTTTTTCAACTCTTCTTCTCTAATTAAACGCTCCGTTTTATTTATAATCTCTGTAACTGACAGAACCTTATCAAGCGGAATACCATACTCTTTTAGAAAATTCTCGGGCAAAATATAATCATTTTTGGTTTTGTAAAAAGCAAAATCTTTTGACGACATTTTTTCAATGAGCAACATTATTTCGCGCTCATCATCTAACTTTTCAGAACTTGTCAATTTAATTGTGTAGTCTAAGTATATTTTTACTCTAGGACATTTCTCAAAAGCAAACTGGGGACTCTTTCTTTTCCAACACAAATCATAATCTCCGCATTCCATTGGGTCAATTGAAATATCGATGGAGTTTTTTATTCTATCATTGGCATCAAAGACCCACACAACATTATAGCCACATGATAGATAAAAGTTATTTCGTTGCATAATCTCATCAAAAGTAATTGGACTATGCTGAAACTCTATCACATTATCGCCAATAAGTATATCTGCCCTATGTTTAACGCCATCATTTTCAACAACAACTTCTCTGCATTCTTCAGGAAATCGTTTTTGCCAAGCCAAATGCCACTCACTCATATCATGCGACCAATTGTCCAAACATTCAGTTCCACGCTTATGAGTAAAGTGAGTTTTAACATTGCATGAATTCACTGCTCGAATCGTCAACTTCTCACCACATATAGGGCAAAAATATAGCACATCCTTTTGAGCATTACCTATAGATATTCTTTTTCCATCATATGTTAATGCCACAAACATAAACCGCACCCATCCTTTTTTTTTAATTATAGTATAAATAACAATTCAAGTCAAACTGCAAAACTACATACACTGATTGTTATTTTTTACCAAACTAAAAAAAATGTACTATAAGAACTCAAACTCTTATAGTACATTTTAGAAATAAAACTTTCAAGACTTTTCAAACGTTATACAATGAAAGTAAAAACATTTCACCATTGCGCAGGTCGTTTTTGTCGCAAATTTTTACATACGTATGTGTTTTTTCGTTACATGACTTTTACACACAACGTATTTCGGCGCAATTGTACCACTACTTACGCGTAATTTCGTAACCGCCGGCAGTATCCTTGATTACGTAACCTTTTTCGGAGATTTCCTCGCGCAAACGGTCGCTTTCCGCCCAATTCTTGGCTTTGCGTGCTTCCAAACGTTTTTCGGCAAGTTCCTTGATCTCCGCAGGCACTTCGATGTCGGGTTTAGCTTCCTTGATTTTGTCAAAGTCAAGAGCAAACACCTTGTCAAACGTCAACGCAAGGTCGTACACCTCGCGACTCTTGGGCAGTTTTAGCATTGTCCACAATACGCCGATTGCAAGAGGAACGTTCAAATCGTCGTTGATTGCTTCTTCAAAGCGTTGTTTGAAGTCGGCAAGTACTTGCGGATCGGTCTTTTCCGTGCCGTTTTTGTGCGCAATAAGCAGTCCGCACAATTTGTTGTAGGCTACTTTTGCCGCTTCCATGCCTTCCCAAGTAAAGTTGATCTTTTGACGATATTGCACGTTGAGGCAAAAATAACGGAAAACGACGGGACTGTATCCGCGCGCGACAAGGTCGCTTACCGTGTAAGTATTGCCGAGAGATTTACTCATTTTTCCGCCGTCGATGAGCATAAACTCACTGTGCATCCAGTAATTGACGGCTTTGTGTCCCAACCAACACTCGGCTTGGGCAATTTCGTTTTCGTGGTGAATGGGGATGTGATCCACACCGCCCGTATGTATGTCGAAGGTATCGCCGAGGTACTTGCGGCTCATTGCAGTACACTCGATGTGCCAACCGGGGAAACCCTTTCCCCAAGGACTGTCCCACTGTTGCAAATGATTAGGCGCAGCCTTTTTCCACAATGCAAAATCGATGGGGTGGCGCTTGAAACTATTGACTTCCACACGCGCGCCGTGACGTTGATCTTCCAAATTGATACCCGACAATTTGCCGTATTCGGGGAATTTTTCCACCGAAAAATAAATGCCGTCTTCCGTTTCGTAAGCATAGCCTTTGTCCAACAACGCTTGCACTATCTCAATCATTTCGGGAATGTTGTCGGTAGCGCGCGGACAAACGGTGGGACGTTCGATGTTGAGCGCGTCGATGTCCTTCATAAACTGGTCGGTGTAAAACGCGGCAATTTCCAAGGGGTTTTTGCCCGTTTCGTTTGCGGACTTTTGCATTTTATCTTCACCGTCGTCGGCATCTGACACAAGGTGCCCTACGTCGGTGATGTTCATAATAGACTTCACGCGGTAGCCGTCGTATTCCAACACACGCCTAAGCTCATCCATAAACACGTAAGCGCGCAAGTTGCCGATGTGCGCATACTTGTACACGGTCGGTCCGCAACTGTACATGCCCACTTGGCGCGGTTTGATAGGCACAAAATCTTCCTTTTTGCGTGTAAGCGTGTTGTAAACTCTAAGTTGCATAGTAATTCTCCCGAGGGCGCCGTTTGCGGCAAACCGCACTGCCACGCCGTTTGTTTGCTAGCCGACAGCCAAGCACAATCGCCCACCATCGGCATATTTACTATATTTTATCACAAACAAGAGCAATCAACAAGCATTATTGTGTTTTTTTTCAATTAAGTTTGAAAACTTAGTCCTCGTTTGTTTTGGCAAACTCAGTCAAAAGGTTTTCCAAAGTAATGCCGTTACTAAAAGTGTACTTTTGACAAAACTCGGTACGTAGGTAACCGAATTTTTTGATAATATCCTCGTAACTGTCGGTGTCGGCGCGCACTTTGTCGTTGTTACTGCCCCTTACATTGACAACGCCCCATGCGGAATTGTTCCACACCTTGTACGTCCAAGTAGTCCAATGCCAATCGGATTTGTTTAACAAATTTAGCGTGTAACGCCAATTGTCGTAAAATTTGTAGTTGGTAAATTCCCCCATAAACAGCGGAACGCCGAAGTTTTTGGAAGCAACGCTTGACAATTTGTAATTCCATCTGTTACAGTAGTCGGTGTAGGAAAGCTCGTCGCCTGCGTAGTGATGGAAGGAGTACATACAGTTAGTCCACCCGTACTGCTCCACGCGAGGAAGGTTTTCCGCATCCCAACATGACTCGAAAATTACGATATGTTCGTCGCCCTTCGCCCTAATAGCATTGTACACACGGTTGTAAAAATTCCAGTGACGTTCCGAAGTAACGCCTGCTTTTTCCCCGGGTTCGTTGAGTATATCATATCCCGCAACGTTGGTATTTCCCTTAAAATGTTCGGCAAGCGCGCCCCACAGTTTAATTGTCAGCGACATCATTTGTTCGTTGGAATAAAAATCCACGTCGGAAACATTGTCGATTATCTGTCCGCTGTGATCTTGGCCGTTTTGCGATCCGTATGCGCCGTGAAGATCGAGTATCGTGTACATTCCGTACTTTGCCGCAGTGTTGACAAAGTTGTCGAGATCGGAAAAATCGTACTGTTTGCCTGCGTTTTCGTAGTCAGTGACGGCAGCGAAGTCAACGTTCATGTAGGTAAAAGGCAAACGCAACACGTTAAATCCCATGTCGGCGCATATTTTCAAATCAACTTCCTGCCACCAATCGGAGCGGTACTCCGCCCACAATGCCTTGGTTTGCTCCTCGCCGAAACGCTTGATAAACGTTTGCGTAAGCGATCGATAATCGTTAGACGGGCTTCCGCCGTACACAAATCCCGTCATCCAATGCTCGGTAACAAACAAACCGCCGACGTTGGTGCCGCGTAAAAACACTTCCTTGCCCTCGGCATTTGTCACTTTGACGTTAGTTACAGTCAATTTCGACAATACAGTCGAATCGGGATCAATCGGTTGAACGGGATCATTAGGCGCAATCGGTTTGCAAGCCGCAACCGCCAACATCGAAAATATCAACAAAATTGCCACCCAAAGGCATAAATATCTTTTTACCATTTGTTCACCTGTAATACAGCTATTTAATCACAATTATTATAGCCGACTACACCGTCATTGTAAACCGACATATATCGTCACTGTTCAAAAATGGTCAAAATCACAAAAAATGACTAATATTGAAATGTATGTAAATCTTGTTACTTGAAAATGTATAAAATATCTTCTAATATAGTAACACTTAGTAGCGGACAACAACCCGACGTTACAAAGGTGTTGTAAGCTACGTAAATAAATTTCATCCCCAAAAGGAGGAAAACATGGTAAGTAAACCTAAAAAAATCATTGCCGTTACCGTTTGTTCGGTAATATTGGCAATCGTACTTGCACTCAATATCGGCGTTGCCGTAATGGCACCGTCTATTGACAAATTCATCATCGGATTCAAACCCTCGAAGGATTCGGCTGCGTCACGTGCCGACGGCGAGGCATTGGCCGAACAAATCCAAGCGGAAGGCACCGTCCTCGTTCAAAACAAAGACGACGTTTTGCCGCTAAGTAAGACAGCCGTACCCAAAGTAAACGTGTTCGGCTGGGCGGCAAC
>ERZ780157.3206-NODE-3206-length-14031-cov-4.347310_pt1 | contig 14031 bp, 11 predicted proteins | sample MGYA00511169_ERZ780157 | MGnify/ENA primary metagenome ERZ780157 (study PRJEB29588, sample SAMEA1965149) | human gut metagenome | biome: human gut; feature: human-associated habitat; material: faeces | place: Denmark | collected 2008/2010 ... | reverse complement strand
TAAATAAAAATAAAAAGACCTAAGTCCTTTTATTAACTTTGCATTATCCATTCCTCATATCCACCAGAAATACTTGTAGTCATATATCCCATATTATTTAAAATCATAGATAATTTTTGACTACTAATACCTTTTTGGCAATATATATAATATCTTTCATTCTTTTTTAAATACTTACTAGCATTTATTAATAATTGATTTTGTTCACCTGGTATATGATTATTATTATATCTTTCAACACTTCTTATATCAATAATATTACTATTAATTCTATTCAATAAAAAATCACGAACCGATATACTAGATAACATATGCATCACCCAGTATATTATATGCGTCCGTGATTTATTTAAATATTTAAATAGTTTACTTAACAAAATACTGTAAACAATTTTCAGAAACACCACTTATTTTTATAACAAATTCTACTATTACAGGGACAAATATTAATACAGCAATTAATATAAATCTTGTTGTAGTAGCTTTAAAAGCATCTTTCATAGTTTTATCTTCACCACTAAATAAAACTTTTAAAAATTCTATTATAGTTAGTATGACAACTAATACAGGAACAACCACTTTAACAATTTTATAAGCATTCAAAATATAATTAAATAGTTTTCCACCATCATCAGGCTTTTTAAATAAACCACATATTGGCTTATAATATGTTCTATTTTGTTTATAAGAAGATTTTTTAACAATGTTCCCTTTTACAACTGATGATTCTCCTTCTTTCAAGTCATTTTTTTTATCTGATTCATAATTTTGATCTATTGAACTACCGTTACTATTTTTTACTAATTTGCAATTATCAATTTTAAACTTAGAATCATAATTACATCCAGTGCTTACTGAATTAGATACATCACTCCAACCCACCCTAGAAACATCAATACCATTAGAACAACTATTTGAAGAAACGACACTAAATTTTTTATTTTTATAATTCAACTTAATTTGTATGTCACCATATTTACAAATTCCTTCTTCATTTAAGCCTTTATTTTTAAATGCAATATTAAAAAAATTATTTCTAATAAAACCATTTTCATCTGAAACTTCGACTTTGCCACAAATGTCTTCAGCTTTTTTATCCTGTGAAGCAGAAGAATTAAAAAATTTATATTCATCAAATTTAAAATTCTTTAAATTATTTATAACACCACTTGAATTAACTAATTTAGTAGAAGCAGTATACAAACCATTTCTTGTTTTAACATAATAATAACCTTCACTACCATTTTTATAAGTCCCAGATTGAGCCGTAATACAAACAATTGAATCAGTTGCTGTAAATGTTTTTATAGCTCCTGTAGAATTATTTGTTATATATTTAGATGAATCAGCAAAAAGCTTTCTAGGGCATGAATCTAAATATTTAGTTCCATAATCAAGCCTAACACCATTAGAAGGATCTAAAAGAAATGAATCAAGGGAGTTATTCTCAACAATGTACTTCGAACTAGCAATTCCTTTATCACTTGAAAACAACCTTACAAATGTAATTTTACCGGCATATCCTTGACTCAAAATATAGTCATTAGAACCATCGGTATAAGTACATGCAAGTGACTTAAACGAATTACCACCTTCACTAGAATTTCCATTTTTATCAACCTCAATAAAATTAGTATTAGAAATTAAGTTCCATTTTTGACTAGAGCTTCCAGCTTTTGATTCATCATTAGATATATTATCGCCAATATATAACGCTTTGTAACAAGAACCATTATCAAGTTCAAAAGGAACCTTTATTTTAGATAAACTAGCAGCGCCTTTAAAACTACTAACAATTCCTGCATTTCCAGATACATAAAATGGATTTGCTAGAACCCCAGAAGAAGAACGAATCAACTGAATATAAGAAGATTCATTTTCATCACTATATGAACATATTTTTTGAGAGAAACTTAAAAGATTTAAATTACCAACATTAAATTTTTCATTTTGTTCTAAAGTAAAACTTGGATCATTGTTTTCGTGAATAGCATATATATTTTTAGGGCACCCAAAAACTTCAGTATTAAGAGATGAAGCCAAATAATCATAATCATCATCTGAATAATTCCCACTAAAACTATAATATGTTTCATTTTCGCTAGAATACAATCGCCTTACCTTCCATTTGTCGCCAGAAAGAGATAAGGCAAAATAATCACCATTATTGCTTTGCAACGCTTCTTTTGCATTTTCTACTTTATATACACAAAAAAGGTCATCCCCCTCAGCAAATACATTTGCTTTTAAACCAAACATTATTAAAAATGCAAATAAAATATAAAAAATACCTTTCTTTTTCATAATTTTTCCTCCTATAATTACTTTCATTATACCATATATATAAATAAAAAATAAAGTGTTTTTAACACTTTATTCATCATCATCATAAAAGAAATCATCAAAAAATTGATCATCAGTTATATCTGCATCAGAAGAAACTTTTGTATCAATAAAGTCATCCTTTTTTTCATCTTTTTCTGATTTTTCATCCTTAAAATCAATAACTTCTTTAATATCTTTCTTATCTTTTAATTCTTGTTGTTTATTTTTTTCATTTTCTAATCTTTCTTCTTCTTCTAATTCAGCAATTTTTGCATCCAATCTTTTTACTATTTCATCAACATCAAGTCCAGGCCCTTTTCCCATCATTGGATTGAAAGGAGTTTTCTTAGGACTAAACATTGCAGAAGGATCAAACATTGATGGAACTTTATTCTCACTATTTGACATCATTTGATTAATTTTTTCTTCTCTTTTTTTATCTACATATTCCTTTAAATCAAAAACTGGAACTTTATTTTTTTCTCTGTGTGGATAATCTGATTTTGGATAAACTTTATCCCACATACCTTCTTTTTCCATTTTCCATGCTGGAGTCATTTTTGTTTTAAAAGGGTTTTCTCTAGTTCTCAAAATTATCATGGTATACATTGGAAGTCTCTGTAAATCACTTACTGTAACAAGTGGAGTAGATGCAGTCTTATCATCTTTTTTAGATTTTACCTCACCACACATTTTACTTATTTCCTCTAGAGCAGACAATTCACTACTTATCAAATATATCCAGTTACCACAGTTACCTTTTATTGTATCTCCTTTTTCTTTACCATAAACTTCTGTTAACTGAGCAAAGTTTTGAATAATAAAAGTAAACCTTATTTTTCTTGAACGAGCTGCTGTAACCATTGCATCTGCATCCTTTAAAGGTGGCATATTTGCAAACTCATCCAATATAAAATTCGTTTTAAATGGTAATTTACCCCCATTTTCAAAAGCAACATCAACTAAAGTTTCATAACATTGTTTAATAAATATAGTAGCAAGTGGATGATATGTCTTTTTTTCATCATGAATTACTATAAATACAGCTGTTTTCTTTTTCCCAATATCTTTCATATCAAAATCACTGCGACTTAACATTTCAGAAAGATTTTCTTTAGAAGAAAATAATTTTATTTTTTGTTTAAAAACAGATAAAATTGATCCTTTTGTTTCAGTTGGGGCCATAATAGTACTTGCAACATTAACATATGCAGGTGAAGATTTATCTTTGTCACTAAAATACTCTTTCATATATGTAGTATTTCCTATTTTTTCCTCACCTATTGTTGTCATCAAGTTAATTGTATTTAAGTTAATTTCTTCTTCTTTAGCATCTTCAAATAAAGCTAAAGAAAGTCCAGCAAAGTAATCAGCAGAGGTATTTTCCCAAAATGGATCTTGTCCCTTACTTGATTCATCATAAAGAATGTTTTTAGCCAAGTCATCTAGCAATTCTGTTGCCTTATCATTATTTCCAGCTTTATATAAACTGTAAGGAAGAGTAAGTGGATTCCAACAATTACCCATCTGTGGATTACGGAAGTTAAGTAAAATAATTTCATAACCTTTTTCTCTTAATTCTTCTGCATTTCTCTCATATATTTCACCTTTAGGATCGGTAATAATCATTGATTCGCCAGCTTTTGCTAAAGTTTTAACCATAGGTTGAACTATTGATTCAGTTTTACCAGATGCAGTGGACCCAATTACTAAATTATGCCATTCTCCATCATCAACCCATATTTCCTTACCATTATTAATAAGTGGAATTCCAGCAACATCTGATGTTGGTGATTTAGGATTAACTTTTTTTAATATTTTCTTAAATTCCTTATCACTTGCCCACCTAGAATAACCTTTTTCTTTTTTTGGAGATGAAGAAAAACCTATTCCTTTTTCTCTTTCAAAAAAATATGAATTTAAACTTGAGAAAACAACTATAACAGTACCTATATAAAATACCATAACAGGTGCTATAAGACCTTCTGAAAAAGCTAATAAAGGATTTAAAGTAAAAGACGTATTGTTTAAAAATGCTATAGCATTTACGACAATCAAATCTATTAACAAGAATAAGAATATCATGAATACTCCAAATATAAACCAGTTTTTCGGATCAGCTCTAAATTTTAGTTTCATAAGTTACCTCCTAAATTTTATTATTTTTCTTATTTATTGCTTTAACAATTAAAAATATTATACCACTTAATACAAGAATAGAAGCAAAAATAATTATCAAAATACCATAAGCAGAAATATTTTTTTTATTTTTTTCAAGACTAATCTTTAAATATATATTTTTATTTTCATAATTAGTAAAATCAATATTCCATTTCATAACATCTTTATCAATAGAATCAGCATTTGTCTCTAATACATTATATTTCGTCCTAATTTTTAATTCGTATTTATCAAAATTTCCCATTTCATAATATAAACAATTATATCCTTTAGATGTACTTATTATAAATGTATTATCATTTCCTTTTACAGCACTATATGAGTCAAAGCAAGTACTAAACAAATAATCGAATTTTATTTCAGAAAAAGCATAATTTACTTTATATGTTAATACATAATTATCCTCATTCTCTGATATTTTTTTATCATACATTTTTTTAGTATAATCATTATCTATGGCATATAAATTATTTTGATACTGTCCATAAATTTTAGTTTTATTTTCTTCAGTTTTTGGAACAATAATATTAATTTTTTCTGTCATTCCATTATCATCAATAACTAACTCATGTTCCGTAGAACAACCACTTATAGAAAACATTAATAATATTAACAGAAATAATTTTGTAAATTTTTTCATATTACACCTCTAATTTAAAAGATATACATAACCATTAAATTGATAGTCACCAGTGATGCCAGCCCAACCTTTTTTTATAGTTTCCGAAGTATATTCATGAACATAAATTCCATCTGTTCCACCTGATTCTGAAACATATATTTTAGATACAGTACCATCATCATTATAAGTTACATTTTCAACAATCCCAACATGACCAAAATTGTAACAGGTACCATCAGACTTTAACCATTGTGGTACTCTTGAAGGAGCACAATAAGGATATGTCCATGACCATGAAACAATAGCTCCAGGTAATGCTTGAGAAGCATCATCACTATGTGGTAAATTTTCTAAAGTCTTTAAAGTATACCAGTCAACTCCATTTCCCATAGAATTTTTCACATAAGAAATAACTGTTTTTCTTGCTTCTTCATCGGCAACTGTAATTGTATCCAACATTTCTAAAGCTCTAGCTTTAGCCCACCATGGGCATTGATATGTACTAGCACTAATATAAACAGTACCATCATAATATTTTAAATTTTTTATTTTTGATGCCTTATAATTTTTATGAACATCTTTGAAATCACTTGCTACATAATAGAAAAGATTTGAATAATTACCATTAATAGGTCCACCCATACTACTTCCATATTTTTTTAATTCATAATTTGGATAAAACTTTTTTATTATTTCCTCAAAATTACTACTATCATTATATATATCAGAATTTCCTTCATTACAATCATAGCAGAAATCACTATAACTAACAGTTCCTAAAGTTTCATTTGAATCATTTAAAATCGTTTTTGAACTGTCATTTACAGATTTTTTTACTTCATCAGAAGGATTATTATTATATTGAATCTTATTAGGCAAAAATTGATTTTTACAACCATCAGTTAAATTAATAATATATGTTCTAAGCATAATAGAAAAAGCTTTCCAAGACTCACTATTTCCTTCGCCATTAAATTCATAAGCTACAACTCCTGCAATATAATCATCAATTGACATAGCTGTTTCTATGCCTTCTACAACTATAGAAGAACATGCAGAATAGTTACTTACAGCAATATTTTTACTACTATCATCTGATATAATTCCGTCTGAAATTTTTGCATATAAATCAAAATCCGGATAAGTAGAAATATCACTTCTATAATTAGTAATATAATCACCATTTATATAATTTTTTAGATCATTTTTATTAGCTAATAAATCATTAAGCTCTTTCGAATCATTAATTTCAGAATAATCAATGTCATCTCTATTATAAGTGATTGCATAATATATGATTAACATTTTTTCTACTTTTGAAGAACTATTTTCATTTCCCAATTTTTCATTAATTTTTTTAAAAAAATCCATCTCGGGGCAATTATCATTTAAAGTATCATCATCCTGATTAATACATGAACCATCAACTAAATTTCTAGAAGCCAAATAATTATAAAAATCTACATCAGACATTTCACCACTAACAAATAATGAAAAATTTTCTTTTTCCGAATCTTTTCCACCTTCACTTCCAGAAGCAGAAATAATACTTGCTATAGCGGCTATAAAAATAAATACAAAGAAGATTCCTCCATAAATTAAAATTTTAGACACAATTTTAGATTTGTCAACAGCTTTACTTGAAAATTTATCAGCCAATGGCTTTGGTATTCCAGTTGAAGACGTAATAAAAGATGAAAAAATTTTCTTTTTTAACGAATCTGCAGTACTTTCTTTTTTTCCATCTTGACTATCTGTATCATTAGAATCAGCATTATTTTTTTTCTTATTACTATGAATAGAATTCATCAAATTTTTAGCTTTATTAACAGCCATGTTCTTTGATAATCCATTTGATTCAGTATTAGAATTTTTTCCCTTTACTATATTACTTTCTTTAGGATTTTCAACAGCCTGTTTACTTATATTTTTCTTTAAAATTTCATTTTGTTTATTTATTAAATCATTTTGCTTTTGACCTCGTTGTACAGTATCTTTCAAATTAGAGCTATCAGAACTATTTTTTTTATAATTATTTATAAATTTGTTTGGTTGGGATGGAAAACTATTATTTCCATTACTTTTATTATTTACTTTATTCATATCATTTTTTCCATCCATTCTATCACCACCAAACTTTTATATCATTTAAATTATAGTCCTCCGCCACTTCCAAATGATTCTAATTCTTTTTCAGTTACAACAATATTAATTTGCATTCTACGGCTACCACAAACAAATAAAGCTTCCCCTTGATTATATCTTTTAATATTTTCTTTTTCATTATCATTTAAATCAATTAATAATGATAAATCCTCAGCAGCTTGTTTCTTTAATCCCATTACTAAATAATAAGAAGCATTATCAAATATAGCTTTTCCTTGAGTAATTACTGCTGGATCACTAAAATCACTAGGTTGTTGAGTAATTATCATAGTACCAGTATTATATTTTCTAGCACGTCTTTGAATTTGAGCTAAGAAATCAGCCCCAAGTGTATTATTACCTGACAATAATACATGTGCCTCATCTACTGCTAAAACAGTATTTACAGACTTGTCCAAAGTTAATCCCCAAGCATATTTTAATATATTAAAGAATAATGCATTTCTAATATTTTGATCAGCATTCATCAATTCTCTTATATTAAATACTATAAATGAACTTTTAGGACTAATAGTTGTATGATCATCAAAATAGTATTTTAATTCTTTAACTAAAGGTCTTATTTTTATCTCAAGTTTTTCCATTATATCTTTTTCTTGAGTTTTTTCAACCATAGAATTTAATTTACCTCTAATAGTAGCATACACATCTCTAAATGTAGGATAATCCTTAGAAGAAAATTTAGAAAAATCTGAATTAAAATCAATTCCAAATCTTCTATAAGTTTCTTGTAACATTTCACTAAACATATTCAAGACATCTTCTTCAATATGTGGATCATAATACTTCATAAATGCTTTTACTGTTTGAAGTGTTCTAGTTAAAACCGTATAACCAAGTCCACTTGCAATTTCATCTTCATCAGCATCTACTACAACTTCAAGTGGATTAATCATACCATATTCTCCACCTTTTCCAAGGTCAATAAAATCTCCACCCATTTTTGTACACATTTCTTCTAACTCACCTTCAGGATCAATGTATACAACTTTATAATCATTTCTTAAATGACTTCTTATAATAAGTTTAGCAGCCGTTGATTTACCACTACCTGAAGTACCTAACATTATCATATTTGCATTATTTCTATTATGTTCTTTTTTTATTTGATATAAAAATTGATTAAATAATATAACTCCTCCAGAGAAATCAACACCAAGCAAAGTAGATAAACCTGGATCCTTTATACTATCAAATATAAATGGATACATAGCAGCTACAGTTGGAGAAGGAATTGGAGTACCAATTCTTTTTTCAATTGGTTGATCACCATACAAAGGAAGCATAGATTTAAATACTTGTTCTTGTTCAAATCTTAAAGGATATGCCCTTAATTCCATAGCATCTAAATAATTCTTTAATTGTTGTTTTTTATTTTGAAGTTCTTCTTCAGAATTTGCAGTTATCATAATATGCATTTGAAAATCAAAAGTTTTTGATTCAGATGCAGCAAGCATTGAAACAAATTGTTCAATTGTTTCATAATCCATTCTAATTCTTTCTTGAAGAGTTTTGTCTTTTTCTTGTTGATATCTTTCCTTTAAAGAAGCAATTTCTTTATTAAGCATTTTTCTAATTGAAGAAAAAGGCATAGGAATATGTTTAATTACAATTTTAATACCAGACATACTAGTTAATGACGATAAAAAACCAGGATTAATATATTTAGGATAACCAATAACAGTTAATATAGTTGCATACTTATCACTAATGATAAAACTATTTGATTTAAATTGTAGCCCTTTAGGAGCAATTTGTTCTTTTAAATTCATATTATCCCATCACCGTCCCAAAAGTAGTACTAACTCCACCATTCAAGAAGTTATCAAGTACAATTCTTAAATCATCATTAGTAGTTTGATGTGAATTAAGCCCTGCATTAGCAAAATTCATAATCAATTGTCTAATCTTTTTATTTGCAACCTCAGTATCCTTTTCTCTGAAAAGTAAATAATATTCTGTATCAACTATATTATTATCCATAAACATATTAGCTTTATCTATATCTTCCATAATCAATTTTCTTTTAGCTTGATCTGTAACAGAATTATATAAAAGTTGTAATTGCGATAAATATACATTTATATCAACAGGTCTATCAGCAACTACAAGCCAAAATTCATAATCAATTGCATTATAAGCATTACGTAAATTTGTTATAATAGCATCCTGCATATTTTGCTCAAGAATAAATATATTCCTTGGCATTATTTTAATACCAGTAATCTTTTCACCATTATCAAGAATAATCATACCATTTGTGATAGCCTGAACCGGCACAAATGAATTTGTATATTTACTCTTTTGACTCTTCTGCGTTTTCACTAAAACACCAACCCTTCCATATGAAATTTTTTCTTTCCTTAAAATAAACGATTATTGATCTAATTCCACCTAAAATATTGTGATAATTTGGTATTGGTAATACCAAAAGTCCACATATTAAAGCAGGTAGGATAGCAACAATACTCCAAACAAAACTTCCAACTGGTATTGTAAGTATCATAAGTAATGTTGCTAAACATCCTGAACCAAATATTATTAAATCAACCTTATTAAATAGTCCAAAAATCAATAATGATTTTTTGGCATTTGCAGGTATTAAATAAATTCCATTCACCTTTTTATTCCTCCTTATTATTTTTTGTCACCTTCATTAGGCCTTGAATTTAACATTTCTTTATATTGTTTTTGTTCTTTTTTTAATTCTTTTGTTTCTTCATCAACCTTATTAATAGCTTCTAATTGTGATCTTTGCTCTTTATATCCATCTAATAATTTTCTTTCCTTTTCATATTTGGCTTGTAATTTTCTATCTTCATCAGTATCTTTAAATGCTATTTTTCCGTCACTGGTTGTTCCACGTATGACATTTCCACTACTATCTTTAGTATATTTATCTAAAAGAGATTGCTCTAATTCAATGTTAGACTTATTACTATTATTTTTATGGAAATCATATAAATCCAATGTAGATATTCCATGATTTGAGCTATAGTTTGCAATAGCATCTCTCATTGAATGTTCTGTTTCATTGTTATTTTCTATTTTTCTTTGTAAATCAGAAATTTTATCATTGTAGTATCCATAACCACCATAAGAATTTTTAACACCTGAAACTTTATCTAAATTTTCAACTACATTTCTATCCCAAAAATTATATTTTCCATTTTTATAATCTTCATTTGATATTTTTCCATCCTTTAACTGAGATTTTAATTCAGCATTATAATCATTTATCGCAGCTCTGTTATTTCTTTTAGTATTTCCTGATTGCAAATCTTGTTTTGTTCCTTTAAATATATTTCCACTTCCAGATTTTCCAGTATTATATCCAGATTTAAGTCCACGAGTTGCTCCACCTGCAAACCCACCAAAAGTTGTTCCAACAGCTCTACCAAAATTATTTCTCTTTAATTGCCTTTCCAATTTTTCAGCCTTATCATAATCACCTTTTGCTTCTGCTTCTGCTATACCTTTTTTCAAATTATGCCTATTTCTTCCAAAAGCATATAAATTGGAACCAGCTTGTGATAAACCTCTTGCTCCCATTGCTGCAGCTCCAACAGCTGCGCCAGTAACTAATTTGCCTCCAAGTGCCTCGTCAGCTATTTTTTTAAATGGATTTAATTGCATTTTTCCCATTTTCATACCTGGTATTAATTGTTCTAATAATTGTGGTAATTGTTTTGCAAACATCAATGCTCCAATTATTACAAACATTATTATAAAAAACGACTTTGATTGCATTGTATAATTATCAGTATTAATACTCTCAACCATTGCATAATCTATACTTGATATTATAAATACTGCAAAAAATACAGCAAATAATCTAGTAAATAAGCTTATCCAAGTTTTTCCAACCTCTTTTATCCAATTAGAAAACATACCATTTTTACCCGATTTAGGATCAATATATGACATAATTGGGATTGGAGCAATAAGTTGTAAAAAGCCTAGTTTTATTGCCCTAACAGCAACATCAAAAGCAATTGAAATAAGTTCAAGTAAAACAAATACACCAACAGCAGTACCAACTACATATTTATAATCAATTACATAATAATCATTTTTCCCAGAGCGGTTAACAGTATCATTTATCATATCTATTAAATCAGTTATATCAGAATATCCATGTACAGTTATATCCTTACCATTACATAAATACTGATATGAATTATCAGCATCATCACCAGTTCTGTAACCTAGATTTTGCCCATCATTAAGTGTTCCTAGATTAAAAAAGTTTCTATATAGCATAAGTGAAATATAATCACCATTATTTGCTACATACCAACTACCTACCTCAGAATTTATTAGCTCTGATCTAGACCCATAATAATCCGGATTTTCTCTCCAATTCTTACAAGCTTCCGGATCACCTATTATAAGTTTTTTTTCTCCATCAGCATTAATTTCTTGATCTCCTTGTTGAAACAAGAAATTATAAATTACACCCTCATCTAATATCATTTCCTGTAGTTTATATAAATTTTTAAAAACTACTGGGGCAGATAATATCATTACAAACATAATCATAACATTAGTAATTATTTTACCAAATCCTGCCGATTTGTCTGTAACTTTTGCAGGATCTAATACATATGAAACTATAGAAAAAGTTAATTTAAATACCATGAAAATAGCAAGAAGTGCATAAGTTTTATTATAAAAATTTTGTATTACACCTTCTTTAAAAATTTGAACATGTGCTAAATCCTCAATAAGTCCATAAACACTAGATATCATTTGATATACAGCACTATCTATACTAGAAAAAAGTGATCTTGGTATATCACCTAACCAAGTTTTTCTATATGTAAGTAATATATTAAATAAATTCATTGCACTACGCCCCTATTCTAAAGACACAAAATCTCACATTAATTATACATTTTTTTTTTTAATTTATCAACTATTATATAAAAACATTCATAACATTATTTATCAAACATAATAAAAAAAGACTAAAATTAGTCTTCTTCAATATCCTCTATACAATATAAATCACTATTTGTAAAGCAGTTAATACATCCCATTATACCATCAGCATTCATCTTGCCACTTCCTGCTTCTTTTTCTGCCTTTCCCAAAATTCTAAAAATAAACTGTAAAAGTGCAATAACGAAGAACACCAACACAGCAGCAATTATTCTTCTAATAAATTTTCCCGTTGCTTCTTTCATGATTTTTTCATCATTAGCTGAAACCGCTCTAATCATATCAATTATACCCATAATAATCAAAACGACAGGCACAGCATATTTAATCACTTTTATAGCATTTCTAGACATTATAGCTAATCCCCTTGGTATTCCTTTTGCATAGCCATTACCGCAAGATATTGTTGTAGTGTCATAATTCGCATTAGGATTAGTTTCCATTGCAGCATCTACATTAAAATTAAATGTAAAGAATAAATTTAAGAATAATACTGGTAAAATTAAATATTTAATTTTATTTTTCATTTTATCACCTAATTTTCTACAATTTTATAAGGATTTTCTTCTGAACCATCACCAGATAAATATAATACTTCAGGCGATAATTTAACGGTTACATATAAGTTATAATAATCATTAGTATCTTTATAAAGTACCTTTCCTTTATACGATGTATAAACTCTATAGCTATTATCTGAATCAGCAATAAAAGTCCACATTGAACTAATTTTTCTTGAAGCTAAATAATTATAATTCGAACATTGACTTTGTCTTATAGAATTACAAGTTGAATCAATACTTGCTGTAATAACATCACTTACTGTTAAAGTACTTAACATATGATTACTTAAAGTCTTAGAGCATTCTATAGAGTTACTATTATCAGTTGAGTTTTTATTTCTTGCTCCATAGCATATATCTTGAGGAATTATATATTTTTTTCCATTTTCTGTTATTGTAGTTTTTTCTAATTCTTTTAGTGAATCGTAAATTCTACTTTTTTCAAAATCATTGTACCCAACCTCAGTATCTTCAGTAACATTATACCTATCATCCCAAACAGAATCACTTTCTAAAGATTTTTTAGAATTAAATAATCTAATATTTCCATTTTTTTCAATGTCAACAATATACCAAGTTTTATTATCAAACTCTACATAATTATTTACATTTTCTCCACGATATATATATCTATTATATAAATCATATATTCCATCCCCCGAAGATACAATTTCATTATTAGAAATTATATGATCATATAAAGTTTCATCTTTATAATGTTTTCCACAATCCATATTAGATGTATAAACTATAGTATCAAATCTATTAGATATTATTACCTTGCCACTACATTTAACGCCATCATCCAATTTAGAAGCATATTCATCCATGTACTTTTTAGCAATTAATTCATCAAAACTTATTTCCATAGATTCACCAGAATTAAGTTTTTCTTTTAATGAATCATAATATTTTTGTGCTCCAACTACAGCATTTGATTTTATTTTTTCATACGATGTTTTTTTATTAGAAATACCCCTTATAATTGAAATAATAATTATAAAAAGAATTAAAAATCCAACAAAACCGCCAATTATAATAAGTAATTTTTTTAATAATTTTTTATCCATTATTACACCTCTTAACTGATTATATCAAAGAATTAAAAAAAAAACAATTTTTTAGAATTGTTTTTTTACTTTCCTTGCCAACAATCATCACCATTAGATGTAAAACAACTAATGCAAGCAGGAATTTCATTTTTTGATTCATTGCTTCCAGCTTTTGCTA
>ERZ780157.3203-NODE-3203-length-14043-cov-8.884115_pt1 | contig 14043 bp, 10 predicted proteins | sample MGYA00511169_ERZ780157 | MGnify/ENA primary metagenome ERZ780157 (study PRJEB29588, sample SAMEA1965149) | human gut metagenome | biome: human gut; feature: human-associated habitat; material: faeces | place: Denmark | collected 2008/2010 ... | reverse complement strand
CGCCTTTCCCAAAAAAGCAACTTTTTTGTTGGAATGATGCGAAAAAACTTTTGCAAGCGTTTTTTTGTTACGTTAATGAAGCCTATCTAAAAAAAGTTCCTCCCCCGCGCCCCCTCCTCAAAAACCTTCAAGAAAGAGTAGATTAGACCGTTTATTGATTTGCAGCGTGTGGCTTTGGGGATGAGCTCGCGTGTTGGGCTATCCCTTTCGACTGCGCAATGAGAGTGGGGTTGTCCCCTTGAGCCTTTTGTAGGTCGAGATGAAATAGGAAACGCTGTTAAAGCCGCAATCCCCTGCGATCTCGGTCACGCTTTTATCGCTCGTGAGGATCGCCTTTTCGGCGCGGTTGATGCGCGTGGCGTTGAGGTATTCCTTAAAGCTCTTGCCCGTAACGCGGTAGAAGCAGCGCGAAAAATAACTGTAGCTCATGTATGCCATTGCGGCGCAGTCGGCAGCGCTGATCGGCTCGGCATAGTGCTCGTTGAGGTAAACCGTCACCTCGTAGATCCGCCGCACCGCCTCCTCGCCCGGAAAACCGCTTGTGTTTGCCTCGGGACTCCCCTTGAAGAGATCGCGCAAAAGCGAGAGGATCACCGAGGTTGCCCCCACCTTCATCGCGATATCAGCGGCACAGATCGGCACCTCCAACGCCTCGATCAAGCACTCAAACGCGGCGCGAAGTCCGTTTTGCGCGCTCTCCTCGGCGCTCCACACAAGCCTGTCATCCTGCTTGTTGAGCGCGAGCTGCAGGAGATAGGCACCGCGATTTTCGGGCGAGGCAAGCCCCATGAGAAAATCGGGACTGAACTTGAACACGTAATATCCAACGTCTCCGTCCTGCTGCGCATAGATGCGATGAATGGTATTGGAACGAAAGAGCACCGTATCGCCCTCGCCAACGCGAAGCTCTTTGTCATCAGCAAAAATTTGAAACCGTCCGCGCCTGATATAAAGCAGCTCCACCGCCGAATGAATGTGCGGCGAGACCTGCTTTTTGTGTTCCCGAAAGTCATAATAAAAGAATTCGATGCCCGTGCGCGCGATCGGCGCCTGCTCGGCTTCGATGCGATATTCTCTCATAAGAAGTCCCCTTTTTTCTTCAATGACAAAAAATTTATATTTTTGTCCTCTTTTATTATAGCATATCCGATCAAAAAATGCTACTATTATATTGGTATTTTTTGATTTTTTTATTTTACCCGAAAACAAGGAGGTTTTATCATGTTGCCCGCTTACAGAAAGATCACGCAGTATCTGAAGATTTTGAACGAACAGCGCTTCTGCAACGAAACACCGATCACCGATATCACGATTTGCCCCTGCGGCTACAAGGAGGGACACACGCCGCCTCCCGCCGAGAGCTACGTCCCCTACACGCCCGACACGGTTTGGTGCAACAGCGAGCCCGACATCCACGCGTGGTTCCGCTTTTCCTTTGACGTCACCCCCGAAATGCTTGCGATGCCCCTGCGTGTCCAGCTTGACGGTTGCGGTGCAAGTATCGTGAGGAACCCGCAGTTTATCATCTATCTCAACGGAACACTTCGCCAAGGTCTGGACGCCAACCACACCTACACCTACATCGACGAGGCGGGACACTATGACGTGGACCTCTACGCATACTCGGGTCAGATTCCCGGTAAAGAGGCTCTGAACGTCCAGCTGCTCAACGTTCGCACCGACGTGGAGCACCTTTGGTATGACATCGACGTTCCCTTCCAGACGCTCGAGTTTCTCAGCGATCGCAGCCGCGATTATTCCATGACGCTCTATCACCTCGACAATGCCGTCTCGCTCCTCGATCTGTTCGAGATCGGCTCCCCCGAATTCTTTGCGTCGATCGCACGCGCGCAGGCATACATGGATGAGGAATTCTACGGAAAATATTGCTCCGAGCAGCCCACAACCGCGCTGTGTGTGGGTCACACACACATTGACTGTGCGTGGAAATGGACGCTTCAGCAGACCCGCGAGAAGGTGCAGCGCTCCTTCTCCACGGTTGTGGAGATGATGCGCCGCTATCCCTCCTACAAGTTCACCTCCTCTCAGCCCCTGCTCTATCAGGACCTCAAGGAGGAGGCTCCCGCCCTCTACGAGGAGGTCAAAAAGCTGGTACGCGAGGGCAGATGGGAATGCGAGGGCGCGATGTGGGTTGAGGCAGACTGCAACCTCTCCTCGGGCGAGAGCCTTGTGCGTCAGATCGTCTACGGCAAGCGCTTCTTCCGCGAGGAATTCGGCGTGGACAGCCGCGTGCTCTGGCTCCCCGACGTATTCGGCTACTCTGCCGCACTCCCGCAGATCCTGCGCAAAACGGGAGTGGATTGGTTCGTGACCTCCAAGATCAGCTGGAACGACACCAACCCCATGCCCTACGACACCTTCGGCTGGCAGGGCATCGACGGCACAACGGTCAATACCTACTTCCTGACCGCGCGAAATCTGGGCGAGCTTCCCGCACACCGCAGTACCTACGTTGGCACCACAAATCCTCGCATGATGATCGGCACCTACGATCGCTACAAGCAGAAAATGCTCACGGACGAGGTAATGATCACCTACGGCTACGGTGACGGCGGCGGAGGTCCCACCCCCGAGCAGGTCGAAATGATCGAACGCCAGGAAAAGGGCATCCCCGGGATCCCCAATGCAAGAACCGGATTTGTTGGCGACTTCCTGCGCCGCATGGAGGAGCGCATGGTGAACCGGAAGGTTCCCACGTGGCGCGGCGAGCTCTATCTGGAGTACCATCGCGGCACCTACACCTCGATCGCAAAGAACAAGCGCAACAACCGCCGGTCCGAGCTGCTCTACCAAGGCGCCGAGGCTCTCGCCACGCTCGATCGCATCCTGTTCGGTACACCCTTCCCCAAGGCAGATTTCCGCCGCGGATGGGAAATAATCCTCACCAATCAGTTCCATGATATCATCCCCGGCTCCTCGATCAAGGCGGTCTACGATCAGAGCGACATCGACTACGCCATCATTCGCGACATCGGTGAGGCGATCGCTTCTTCGGCACGCGCACGCGTTGCGCAGAGTCTTGACAAAAAGCATGGCTACGTGGTATTCAACCCCCATTCCTTCACGGCAAGCGGCACGGTGACGGTGAACGGCAAGACTGCACTTGTGTCGGACATTCCCGCAAAGGGCTATGCCTGCGTGGCAGCACCCGTGACCGAAAACAACATCCGCATCGAGGGCAAGACGGTGGAAACCGCGCTTTTCCGAGTGGTCTTTGATGACTCCATGCAGATCGTCTCGATCTACGACAAGGAGGCAGGACGCGAGGTGCTCGCTGCGGGTCAGGCAGGCAACGAAATTCGCATCTACCCCGACCACCCCGATAAGTATGACAACTGGGAATGGCAGGAGTATTCGCTCGATTGCTACACCGCGCTCACCGCACTCTCGAACGTGCAGGTGATCGACGACGGTGCAAGACGCGGCATCCGCATCACGCGCCCCTACAAGAATTCCACCGTTACCCAAACGGTCTGGTTCTACGATACGCTCCGTCGCATCGACTTTGACACGGTTGCCGATTGGCATGAGCACCACCTGATGGTCAAGGCGGCATTCCCCGTTGATATCAACGCCGACAAGGCAACCTATGAGATCCAATTCGGTACGGTTGAGCGTCCCACGCACAAAAATACCAGCTGGGATTCGGCACGCTTTGAGGTCTGTGCGCACAAATACGCCGATCTCTCCGAGGGCGGCTACGGCGTGGCACTCCTCAACGATTGCAAATACGGCTACGATATCCATGACGGCGTGATGCAGCTCTCGCTCTTCAAGTGCGGCACCGAGCCCAACCCCGAGGCAGATCAGGGCGAGCATCGCTTCGTGTATTCGATCGTTCCGCACGTTGGCACGCTGGTGCAGACCGACGTTGCAAAGGAGGCGTATCTCCTCAACGATCCGCTCGTTGCGGTTGCAGCCTGCGGCGACACCGACCGCATCCCCACCGCCTTCTCGCTCGTGACGCTCGATTGCGACCACGTGATGTGCGAGACGGTCAAGGAGGCAGAGGAGGGCGACGATCTGATCCTGCGCATGTACGAATATAAGAATATGAAGGACACCGTGACGCTCACGCTCGGTTTTGATGCCGAGAGCGTGGAGATCTGCGACATGCTTGAGCAGAACGGCAGCAAAATCGCCCTCGACGGACGCACCTGCACCCTGCCCATTTCGGGCTTTGAGGTGGTCACTCTGCGTGTAAAGCCCGCGAAAAAATGATTTCGCGATCTCGCTTTTGGCACGAAAAACGCCAAAAACGCGAGAAAACAAGAGGTTGAGGGGTGCTAAATTAAAATTGTAAAAAAATTTTTCAAAAAACACTTGACAAGGTTTATCGGTTGTGTTATAATATGCGAGCATGAAAAAATATCTATTTATTTTGTTTGGAGGAAACCTACAATGTCTACATTTATGCAGAAAAAAGAAAATGTAGTTCGCAAGTGGTATATTCTGGACGCTGCAGGCAAGCCCCTCGGCCGTGTTGCCGTTGTTGCTGCCGATCTGCTTCGCGGCAAGAACGCTCCCGAATTCACCCCTCACGTGGACTGCGGAAACTTCGTTATCATCATCAATGCCGACAAGGCTACCCTTTCGGGTAACAAGATGGAGGATAAGTACTACTACCATCACTCCGGCTATATCGGCGGCATGAAGTCGGTTCAGGCTAAAACCATGATGGCACAGAAGCCCGAGCGCGCAATGGAGCTCGCTGTTAAGGGCATGCTCCCCAAGAACACCCTCGGTGCCAGCGCATTCACCCGTCTCAAGGTTTATGCCGGCGAGGCTCACAAGCACGAGGCTCAGAAGCCCGAAGCTTACGAGCTTTGATTGAAGGAAAGGAAGGACAAAGCAGATGTATACAAGTTCTAAGCCCTATTTCTACGGCACCGGCAGAAGAAAGAAGTCGGTTGCACGCGTTCGCATCGTTCCCGGCACGGGCATGATCACCATCAACAAGCGCGACATCGACGATTACTTCGGTCTTGAGACCCTGAAGCTCATCGTTAACCAGCCCTTTGGCGTAACCGGAACCGAAGGCAAGTTCGACATCATCGCAACCGTAAACGGTGGCGGTATCTCGGGTCAGGCAGGCGCAATCCGCCACGGTCTGGCACGTGCCCTCGTTGCTGCTGACGCAGAGAACAAGCCCGCCCTCAAGGCTGCTGGCTTCCTCACTCGCGACCCCAGAATGAAGGAAAGAAAGAAGTACGGACTCAAGGCTGCACGTCGTGCACCCCAGTTCTCCAAGAGATAATTACAGCCTTACGGCAATTATCAAAAAACCCCGATACCACAACGGTTTTCGGGGTTTTCTTTTTGCCAAGTTTGCGGTTTTGGTGCAAATTTGGTGCAAGTTTATTTTGGCGTGGGTTTTGGTGCAAGTGAAACAGCACAAAAACACGCCAATTTCAATAGAAGGTACACTCAATTTTGGGTGTGCCTTTTTTTATTTTCACCGTCCTTTTTCTTACTGGTTTTTGGATTTTGGCTTTGCACCGCACTTTGCCTTTGACCTTGAAATTTTATATTTCGGGGGCAAAAGCAGTATAGTATAAAAGTACCAAAAGATTTGGTCGATTAACTATACAGAAAGGAGCAAAGAAAAAGGCAAGGAGCAGAAAAAAGGTAGGTGGATAAGGGAGTTTTGATAATATACGCATATATATCAAAACTATCATTTTGTTGTATGGAGAAACGGAGTCGCATTGAATATTTGAAATGCGACTACGCTTCTCCATACGGAAACAAGTAGGCGTATGCCTACAACGCAGAAATTAGCAACGCTGTGAGCGTTGGCAATTTCATCATTACAGGGGTATCGTTTAGCTACACTTTCGTGCACCCTAAAATTAAAATGCGAAAAGGTGGTCATTTCTACTTAATAACTTCGTCAGAAAGGGGGGCTACAAGATGGCACGAAACAAACAGAACTTAAAGCAACAGCTTATCACACGATTAGAAAATCAGCGTGCATACGGGCAGAAAAAGGAAAAGGAACAACGAGGGGTTGAGAACTACAACAGCGGTAGAGCCGTTAGGGGCATACATTCCTATGCGAGTATGCGGACTTATAAAAGCTCCGTTGCAACCTATGCTGATTGGATGAAAACGGCACATCCTGAAATTAGAAGCATTAACGATATAACAGAGTCGCACGTGCGTGAGTATATAGAACATCGTGCAGAAACTTGTAGCAATTTCACTTTGTCAAAAGACCTATCCGCTATCAATCGTAGTTTGTTTGGGTGCACCGACAACCGAGATTTCTATAAGCTCTCCGACTGGGGCGATTATAGACGGCGTACAGAAGATATAACAAATAACAGGGGCGTACATACAGAGCACCATACCAACCACTACGCACGCAACGAGGCACAGATATTAGCACAAGCCTTTGGCTTTAGAAGAAGCTCCCTTGAGGCTGGCAAGCTGACTACCGACAACCTTGTATGGCGTGACGGTCATATTATAGGATGCTGGACTACCGAAAAAGGGGGCAAGGAGCATTTGGCGTATTGCCTTTTTGATTACAGGGATGCTATCGAAAAGTACGTTGCAGAGCGTGTAGAAAGGTATGGCGAGGGGTGTGCTCTATCGGACGGCATTGATAGTAATTGTGCTGTTCACCAATACCGCTCCGATTTCGTCAAAAGTGCCTATCGTGAAATGGAATACGAGTGGAGTCCTCTGCACCAGTATAGAGATTTGTTCGTTTCCGAGTCCAAGCTGGAACGAGCATTAGCTCATCCTTACTACCAAAATTACAAAGGATCATATGACCTTGAGCGTATAGGCATTATCAGCCAACTTATTTCACACAACCGCATAGAAGTGATTTTTCATCATTATTGGCGTTAATGCGTATGTCCATATGTTCCATATGTCCCACAGCATTTTCAATATATACAAAAAGCCTTATATTTCAATGCTTTTCTACATTATCCTAAGTCCGTGCCCAGTGAGTTATCATTCCTCACTGGGCTTTATGTTTATATGTCCATATGTCCCAAATGCCTTGTCTATATGGGCATATGAACATAAACTAAGCTATGGTTTACTATGCCACAGGTGGTAAACTGCGTTCATTTTTCGTTTTTCCAATAGTGCACTAAAATATAAGCGTGGAGGAATAAGCAAGTTCCGATTTCGAAAAAATTTGTGCACAAATTTTGCTTATCATCCTCCAAAAGCAACAAAATGCTCTATTAATAGGTATACCCTTTTTGCGTTGGTCGACCATTTTTAATTATAAACGCTGATAGGGTTGCTTATAGTAAATTAAATATTTTATTTGGAGATTAGAAAGATGTTTAAAAAATTTTACTATGGCTGTAGTACAGCTATCCTCTTTTACGCTCCAGATCTCAATCGATTTGGAGCTTTTGCTATTTACGCTATCCCTTATTCTATGAAAGGAGGTATTGCAAATGGCTAAATTACCCGAAGTGCGTATTATCGAACTTGAGGACGATATCTGTGATGACACCCCTTGTACTTTAAGTGTTGCGTTTGTTCGCATTACTGTTGAAAACCATCTTAACAACCAAGAGCTGATTGACGAGATAGGTGATACTGTTCTAACCTATGATGAACAATACATTAAAGCCTTTTTTAATAAGTATGATAACGATGTTATTGAATACGCGTACATATTACACGAAAATGATGTAAACGAAAAAGGCGAGGTCGAACAAGCACATTACCATATTTGTATGCGAAAAACCAACAAAACCAATTTTAAGTTTGATATGCTGAAGCACGCATTTCCTGTGGGCAAGATTGAGCAAGGGCGTACATGGGAGTATATGCTCCAATATTTGTTGCATAAAAACCATCCCGAACGCACGCCGCATACGGAACAGGAAATTGTTACCAATATAGATATGGGCACTCTTGACTTATATCTAAAGAGCACTCCGTCTGTAAAGAAAAGGAGTGCTTTGGAACGCAATTTTGATAAGCTTAAAGACGATATAATTAACTATAGAATTTTACAATATCAGTTTCGTGAACAGTTGGGCAAAAATACGCTGTATCGCAAATTGATGGCTGAATTTGATACCAAAATTGAAAAAGCCTTTGCCGCTCAAAGAGCGGGATTGTATGAAGAATATAAACATACTCGTTCGCTTGAAGTAATCTTTATCGAGGGCGGTGGCGGTTGCGGAAAAACCGCACTTGCGATGGCATACTGTCAGCAAAGGAAGTGGTCGTATTATATAGCTTCTGACGAAAATGACCCTATGCAAGACTATGCTTCGCAACAATGCCTTATACTTGATGAATTAAGGGATGATAGCTTTTCTTACTCGTCGTTTATGAGGCTGTTGAACACATACACAGGTACTACTGTTCAATCTCGTTATTACAATAAGGCATTTACAGGAGAGGCGATTATAATTCCGTCTTATGTGCCTTTGAACGAGTATTACAAGCCCGATGTAAAGAAAAAGAAGAAATATGTTGCCGACGAGAACTACTACGGCGACAACGCTCTTGTTCAGCTCCATCGCAGAATAAAGACACTTGTTAGGGCTGAAAAGGATTTGTTTTATGTATATGACCATAAAAAAGATGGCAGTAATGTTCTTCGGGAGAAGATTCCAAATCCTGCGTATCTAATTAAGCCTGAAGAAGATAAGAGCCATGTTTCAACTGAAGACTTTGTCGGAGCAAGTGAAATCTTTGCACAAACGCTTATTGAGAGTGGCAAGGTCGATGCCGAGGAGTACAAGCTCTTTAAGGCGTATATGAACGAGCGTTTAAGTACGCCAAATGATGTGATTTTCAACGCCAATGGTGCACCGATTACTTTTGAGGACTACAAGGCGTATCAAAACGCCAAGGAGCTTGCAGGCGGTGAATTGCTTGACTCCGAGGGCAAGCGTATAGAGCTTAAAGATTTTGTCCGAGAGGACAGAATTGTTCCAGCCCTGCCGGAACACGATATAACGCTTAACTTCACAGAAGATGATATGAGGGTTACGCAGTATTTTGAGCGTTGTATGCTCAAAGAGCTTCAAGACAAGGTTGCTATTCTTCAAAAGGCAATAGAAATATTAAGAACTGATAAAACAGCATAATAGGGGGTATATACCAATGAAAGCTAACTTAATTGAGATTAGAAAAAAGGACTTTGTTTCCAAAGACACTAACGAAACCATTGAGGGCTACGTTGCCACGTTCCTTGTGCCATCGTACAAGCCCGACTATCCGCCAAGCCTTGTATCGTTTTACTTGCAAGCGGAACACTATTTAACCTATCTGCTCTTGCGTAAGCTCGATGTAGACAAGATCAATCCTGTGTATTGCAATTTACAGGGTATTGCGATGGTTGACATAGGATATGATTATAATAAGGAAAAGACTTGGCAAAAGCTCAAGTACGTGCGTTGAAATGAAAGGAACATATAGGAATAAAATATTTTGAACATAACGTTGTTTTTTGTTATGAGTCGCTTTGATAACCTATATAATATATAAAGTTGCAGTAGCAATTTTAGTAAGGCGTAGAATATGTAAGTCTTTCAATTTTTTATTCCTTTCTTTTCTTTCTTTTCTATTTTCCAAAAGGGCAACCCTGCCTCCGTGATGGAGGTGGGGTTGCTTCTTTTATAAACTTTGCCTTTTCCTTATCATTTGAATATATATGCACTATGATAAAATTACGAGCACCTTTGGCGTGGCGTTAGTTCCTGTGACAAAACCAAGAGATATATAATTTAATGTAGGAAATTTTCAAAAAGTTTGTTCAAGGCTAAAAATGAGCACTACAATAGAAGTGTAAGTGTTAAACACAAACGAAAAATTATACAATAAATTATAATAATTACGCATATTTATGCGTTTGCTGAAAGGAATACGAACTATGTATGTGAAGAACAAAGCTATTGAAAAAGAACATCGTAAGAAAAGAAGATGGGTGTACTTATCTTATAGTGCAAAAACCATCAAATATCAAATGAATTAAGAAAGGCATAACGAACTATGAAAATCTTTATTACAAATCTTGGAAAGTACACCGAGGGTTATCTCATCGGGAAATGGGTAAAGCTCCCCGTGAGCGAGGATAAGCTCAACGAGGTGCTGGAAGCAATCGGTATCAATGAGTATTACGAAGAATACTTCATTACCGATTATGAAAATGAGATCATCGGACTTGGTGATGTGATTTCGGAGTATTCAAGCGTACAAGCCTTGAATGAGCTGGCACAACGCCTTGAGGACTTGTCAGACGATGAGGCTGACAAGCTGGGGGCGGTGCTTGAATATGAGGCTTGTAGAAGCGTGTCAGATGTGTTAGAGCTTTTGGACGAGCTTGACAATTTCGATTTGCTCACCGATGTTACCGATGATGAGGAGCTGGGTTATTACTACGCAGAAGAATACTGCTGTATTGATATACCCGAACACATTCAGCCCTACTTTGACTATGAAGCATATGGGCGTAATATTAGACTTGAGAGCAGTTGCCTTTACACATCGTACGGCTTCTTGCTCGACAACCGATAATAGAAAGGATATTACTTATGGAAAATAGAAACAATAACATACCGAGAATGATGTCTGTAAGACAGATTGCCGCAACAGGCTTAATCAATGAGTCCGCACTTCGCAGAATGCTGAAGGCTGGACAGCTACCTGCCATTTACTCTGGCACGAAAGCACTTATCAATTTTGATACGCTTTGCAATATGTTGGCTAATCTTCAGCCGGCGTGCTAACTGAAAGAAAGGACTTGTAATTATGAGTAACAATAATGAAAACATCATCAAAATTAAAGGCGTAACCAAGCGTGGAGAGAACACCTACCGCTTTACAGTATCGGACGGCTTTGATGGATACGGAAAGCCAATTCGTCACACAATGACATTCAAAGTTCCCGACGGCACAGCACCGACAAAGGCTGAAAAGATGGTTATTGAAGCATACACCGACTTTTCACGCAAGTGCAAATTCTCACAGGGGCTTGACGAAAATATGCGTTTTAAGGAGCTTGTGGATATTTACCTTCGTGTGTATGCTCAAAACGAGTTGAAGCCTGTAACGAGGAACAACTACCAGCGTAATTTGGAAATGTATATGCTTCCTGTTTATGGTAACAAGAAGATTAAGGACATTACTACGCAGTCCTTGTCTAACTTCTTCACAGGGCTTGAGGTTGCACCCGAAACAACACGCAAGTTTAAGATAGTCATGTCAAGCGTGTTCCAGTTTGGCCTTGAACAGGGATATATTAAGAAAAACCCTTGCCATAGTGCCCACTACAAAAAGGGCACTACCGAGGATAAGAAAGTCAAGTATCTTACTAAGGAACAGTGCCAAAAGCTAATGGAGCTTACAAAGGAATACAGTACGTTCAATACCATCATTCAGTTTTTGCTGTTCACAGGTATGCGTATAGGCGAGTGCCTTGCTCTACGCTGGGAAGATATCGACTTTGAAAACAATCTTATATCTATCAAGTACACGCTTACTTACGCAGACAATATGTGGTCGCTCCAAACGCCAAAGACAAAGACGAGTGAACGCCACGTGTTAATGAGTACATACGTTAAGGAGCTATTACTACGCCACAAGGAAAAGCAAGACGAGCTAAAGGCTGTTGTGGGCGGTGCGTGGGTACATCCTAACATCGTCTTTACATCCGAGGTCGGCAATTATTATTGCAGGAGCTTTACGAACAAGAAGCTGAAACAGATACTTGTGGAAAATGATATGCCGTCTTTGAGCGTTCACGGACTCCGACACAGTAACGCCAGCTTGCTTATTAACAACGGCTATGATGTTAAGGCAATTTCCGAGCACCTCGGTCATTGCAACACCGAAATCACCTCTAATATCTACGTTCACATTTTCAAAGAATACAAAGCCAAGATGGCTGAATCTATCGAGCACGATTTGCTTTGATCAAAAAGGGCGGTTCAATTTGTAAAAAATTGAGCCGTCCTATTTACTTTTCACCGTTTTTATGGTATAATACAACTAATAGATAAACTTGAATTGGACGGAGAGAAAATGGATTACTACAAGCAAATATTCAAACGAAAGTCCTTTCATATATTCAAAAATACTGATACGCTGACCGAGGGCGAAGTTCAAGGACTAAAAGACTTTATTAAAACGACAAAACCACTCAACCCTGAAATCAAAACAGAGATTTGCATTGTTCCCGAAAGCGAAACCACTTGCAAAAGAGGCGGACAATACTGTATCTTGTTTTACAGCGAAACAAAGGGTGAATATTTGAGAAACATTGGATACATCGGCGAACAGATTGATTTATATCTTGCATCACAGAATATCGGTGCTTTGTGGTTTGGCATCGGAAAACCGCAAAATATGCAGGTGAACGGTCTTGATTTTGTCATTATGATCTCAATAGCAAAAATGCCCGAGGATATGTTCCGCAAAGATATGTTCAAATCAAAGAGAAAACCCTTGAATGAAATTTGGATTGGTGATACGCTTCGTGTTGCAGAGATTGTTCGTTTCACTCCAAGTGCTTGTAATACACAACCTTGGATTGTGGAAAATACAAGCAATAACTTGATGATATACAGATTTAAGAAGCCCGGTAAGAGAGGAATTATGCCTGCCGATAAAGTGCGGTATTACAATAAAATTGATATGGGCATATTCCTTTTTATGTTGGAAGTTTGCCTTGAACACGAAAGCTATACTTACGAAAGAACCCTTTTTGCAGATACAACGGAAGATAGTATTGAACAAACCTTAATCGCAAAGTATACATATTCAAACAAATAAACAAATTCCAATTTGTCGAGCTGAATAGGCGTTAAGCGTTGGTGTGATTTTGGTGCAAATTTGGTGCAACACTTTATGCGACGATACTCACGATATTCACGATATCGCACGAAATCACACGATAAAGCTACGATATCAAACGATATTACACGATATTCACGATATCAAACGGTATTGCTAAAACTCCAAGAGATAATTATTTCCAATTGGAATTTATCTACAAACCCCGAAACCACAAGGTTTTCGGGGTTTTCTTTTTGCCAAAATTTCAATTTTGGTGCAAATTGACTTGGCATAGGTGCAAACTCTAAAAAGGTATTTACAAGTTATATTTTTCATGATATAATAACTATATGCAACACCTCAAAGCGAAAGGTTGTGAATTTGTGAGTAAAATTGAAAGATTTATTATTTCTTTGGGCGGAAGAAAGATTAAAGAAATGAAAAACATTATGACCCCATCTTCTTTGTTCCGTTTTGAAAATGATGTTTATTTAAATATAGAATACGACCAAAGAGATCAATATAAAGCCGTACGATTGGGGAGACTTTTCTTAATTAGAGATGTTTTCCCTCGACTTATTGTTTTAGAAGATTTTGAAGTATTTCTGCAATCAGCCAACTCCATTGATTTAGGGGCGAACTATTTATTGCCATATCACAAGCTTTCATATGAACAGATGATTGAAAATGTTATGTGCAATTTGGAGCTTGTTTTAACAAACTATGATAAATTATATGAAATTTCCAAACCTGCCTTTTTACTGGAAGAAGAAAGATTAAATAAGTATTTGATTAAAGATGTTTCTACTTTCAATCTAAAGGAAATAGAGCAAGAAGCTTCAAAATATATATATAAGCCAAAAGTTAAAGACATATCTGAATTAAAGCTCTCCGAGATTGAATTAAGGCAAAAAGAAAAAAGCGATGCATTCAGACAAAAATATAATATTCCTGAAAATGTTTATACAAACTTTGAATACTATAAATTGAAAGAAAAAAAGGACAATTATAAATTGCGATTTATTGGTTGTTTTATAATTCAATTTGTTGCCTTGGTTATATTGATTCTTGGGTTGATAAATAATCATTTATTCGTTGGAAATGATGTTGTATATTTTGGATTTATCGTTGTTTTAATTGCAGCGTTTGGGCTTAATCTGGTTACAAGTGTTGAGATGCCAAATTCCAAAATATATGAACCCGTTTTAGGTTATTTTGTTACTTTTATATTTTTAGATAAAATTATTA
>ERZ780157.3202-NODE-3202-length-14049-cov-12.276333_pt1 | contig 14049 bp, 13 predicted proteins | sample MGYA00511169_ERZ780157 | MGnify/ENA primary metagenome ERZ780157 (study PRJEB29588, sample SAMEA1965149) | human gut metagenome | biome: human gut; feature: human-associated habitat; material: faeces | place: Denmark | collected 2008/2010 ... | reverse complement strand
TAATAATATAATTATTAAATTTTTCGTCCGGAATTATATAGATAACATCATACTTATTACATAAATTAGATACATTCCTATTTAAATTATTAAATAGAGCATTTAATTCCTCATTAGATGTTGGATTATAATAACCAGTTAATACTATTGTTTCTTTAGAATATCTTCTAATTAAACTTAAAAGTTCATCTAAATCATTAACGTAACTATCAAATCTTTTTACTAAATCATTTAATCCAAAATCAGTACTTAATTCTAAATTTTTTAATAATTCACTGTTTCCAATTGAAAGAGTAATTAAATCGGCTTTAATTAAAGCATTTTGAATAGTTTTATTTTTTCCATCAATTTCAGTTTCAACATTATCTTTAATATCCCTAGTTAAATCAGTAGTTCTATAGTCTTCCTTTGAAAATTCATTTACAAAAATTTCTAGTTTATTTTTTTCTTTTAAATAGTCTTTTATGTAATCGCTATATCCGTAATCCACCCCACCATAAGGTGTCGTACCATAAGATAGTCCATCACCTAAAGTTAAATAATAAACACGGGTATCTCTAAAACCCAAATAAATTAATAAAATTGATAAAACAACTACTAAAACTCCTAATATCTTTTTCATATTTCCCCCTAAAAAAAGTAGTTTAACTACTTTAATTATATTATTATACTTAAATATTATGCTTGGGTGAGTTCAATTTGAGCGCCAACATTCTGAAGTTTTTCAATTATACCCTCATATCCTCTTAAAATATGTTCAATATCACTTATATAAGTTATACCACTTGCCTTTAATCCAGCAAGAACTAAGCAAGCCCCAGCTCTTAAATCGGTTGCTATAACATTGGTTCCAATTAAATTGGTTTTTCCATTAATAAATAATTTCCTATTTTCTACTTTTATATCTGCCCCCATTAAGTTAAGATAAGGTACATTTTGAAATCTATTCTCATAAATTGTTTCTTCTAGTGTTGATAAACCGTTACATTGTGTGAGAAGTACAGTAACAGGTTGTTGTAAATCAGTTGGAAATCCCGGATAACCTAATGTTTTAAGAGAAACGGGTTCTAAATTTTCTCCTTTTGAAATTATAATATAATCAGTTCCTATTTCAAGTGGAATATTCATCTCATTTAATTTAAGAGTTAAAGATTCAATATGTTCCGGAATTAAATTTGATATTTTTAAATTTTTCCCCACTAAAGCACCGGCTATTACATAAGTGCCTGCTTCTATTCTATCTGGTATTACTTCTGTAAAACCACTACCTAATTTATTAACTCCAACAATTCTAATTTCACTAGTTCCTGCTCCAGTTATTTTAGCTCCCATATTGTTTAAAAATGTTGCAACATTAACTATTTCCGGTTCTTTAGCAGCATTCTCTATAATTGTTTCACCACTAGCTAATACTGAACTTAAAATTGTATTAATTGTTGCTCCAACGCTAGGCATATCTAAATATATATGTCCTGCTTTTAATTCTTTAGCATCAATAGTAAATTTATTACCATCTTCTAAAATTGTTGCTCCTAAGGCTCTAAAACCTTTTAACGTTTGGTCAATTGGTCTAGCGCCTATTGAACATCCTCCTGGAAAATACATCTCTACATGTCTAAACTTTCCAAGCAATGAAGACATAAAATAATATGATGCTCTTAATTTTTTTGATATTCTTTCAGGTATTTCCTTATTAACTAAATTGGTTGGATCAATTACCATTTTTTTATTTTCATAGGTAACTTTGACATTTAAGAACTCCAATATTTCAATTAAAGATTCAATATCTGATATATTTGGAACGTTATCTATTACCGTTATTTCATTTGATAGTAAAGCCGCTGGAATTAAAGCAACTGCACTATTTTTCGCGCCACTTATTTTTATTTCCCCAGTTAACTCTTTCCCACCTTTAATTTTTATTTGTTTCATATTTTCCTCCACTATATTTTTATGTAATTACTCCTCTTTGTGTTATATTATATTATAACTTTTTTTTAAACTAAAAGCAATTAATAAATATATAGTTGACACTTAAGTGTTTTTAATACACTAATTAGACAAGTATATGAAACCTATGATAATTAAAACTAATCCACCTATAATAGTTGATAATTTTCCTAATAATTTGTTTAATTTATTTCCTAATATTAAACCTAAATATGTAAATATAAAACTACAAATACTAAAAATAAAAGCACACAAATATGTTTTTTTGCTTATTGCATTTAATCCTATGCCAACTGATAGGCTATCTACACTGACAGCAAAACCAAATAATAGTAATTGTGACAGTGACATTAATTTTTCTGTCTTTGTTTCCTTAAAACTTTCAATTAACATTTGAACACCTATAAAACTTAGAATCATAAATACTATTATTTTAGGTTCAATTGGAATTATATGAAATACTTTTGCTCCAATTAAATTTCCTAAAAGAGGCATAAAAAAATGATATAGACCAACAATAATTGATAATTTTAAACGACTATTTTTATCTAAATTAACTGTTCCATAGGCAAGTGATAGTGAAAAAGCATCCATACTTAGGCTAACCGCTATAATCATAATTACAAATATCTCCATAAAAAACCTCCTATAAAATTTTATTTATAGAAGGTTTTTTTATTACCATTCAATTTCTTTTAATCCATCTTTTTTTAAATATTTATTTGTTTTAGAAAATGGTTTACTCCCAAAAAAACCACGACTTGCTGACAAAGGAGATGGATGAACTGATTCTACAATATGATGAATAGGATTAGTTATTAATTCTTTTTTACTTCTAGCATAACTTCCCCATAAAATAAATACTATTGGGGTATTTCGTTCATTTAAATATCTTATTATATTATCAGTAAATATTTCCCAGCCTTTTTCTTTATGTGATAGAGGTTTATCTTTTTCAACTGTCATAATCGAATTAAGTAATAAGACTCCTTGTTTTGCCCAATCAGTTAAATCTCCACTTTTTCTTTTGATTTCTAAATCATCTTCTAACTCTTTTAAAATATTTCTTAAAGATGGTGGTTTTAAAACCCCATCTAAAACAGAAAAAGATAATCCATGAGCTTGGTTTTCATCGTGATAGGGGTCTTGACCTAATATAACAACTTTAACTTCATCATAATCAGTATACCTTAAAGCATTAAAAATATTACTATAGGCGGGATAACATATTTTAGTTTTATATTCATTTTTAACAAAAGAACCTAATTTTTTAAAATAGTCCTTTTCCATATCTTTTTTTAATATTTCATCCCATTTTTTATTAAGCATATACCTCACCAATTATATTTTATCACATTTATAATATTTTGTATATTCTTTAATTACTTCCTGTCTTAATATAAACATAGCATAACCATTAATTACTGCTAGAAGAGCGGTTAGAATATCAACTAAATTCCACAAAAAATTGGACGATAAAAAAGAGCCAAAAAATATTACTATTAAACTAATTGCTTTTAATAAATTTAAACTTTTTTTACCTTTATTAAAATATTTTATACTAGCTTCGCCGTCATAATAACCAGATAATATCGTTGAAAAAGCAAATAAAATAATTGATATAAAAACAATATAATTTCCTAAACTACCTAAATGTTTTATAAATGCCATCTGAGTTATTTCAATTCCGTTTATGTCAATTAAATTTAAATTGTTATTAGCAGTCAATATTATTATAGCAGTTGATGTACACACTAAAAAAGTTGTTATGTATACACCTAACATTTGAACCAAACCTTGATTAACAGGATTATTATCAGTTGTTGACGATGCGATTGCTCCAGTTCCTAGTCCTGCTTCACTTGAAAATATTCCTCTTTGAATTCCTATTACAATACTACCAAACAAACCAAAACCTAAACTTTTAAAGTTAAATGCTTGTTTAAAGATATTTAAAAGTATTAAAGGAACTGAATTAATATTTATTAAAACTATATATAAAGCTGTAACTACATAAAGTAATGTCATTAATGGAACTATTTTAGAACAAGCATCTGATATTTTTTTTACCCCACCTATTATAATTATAAAGGTAATTAAAGAGATTACTAATCCAACTACTAAAGGTTCTACTGTAACAAAAGTATTTAATGATTTAGTTATAGTATTAGATTGGATTCCAAGAAATCCGCCAACATAACTAAATATTATTAAAAAAGCATAAATGTTTCCTAATTTTTTATTTTTAACTCCTTTTTTTAAGTAATAACTAGGTCCTCCTTTAAAATATTTTCCATCTCTTTCTTTGTATTTTACTCCCAATACCACTTCTACAAATGCTAGTGGTAGTGTTATTAATCCAACTACCCACATCCAAAAAATACTTCCTACCCCACCATAGTATATGGCAATTGCAATTCCAGCAACACTTCCAACACCAATTCTTCCACCTAATACCATCATTAATGAAGCAAAAGGCGATATAGAATCCCTACTAGTTTTTTTAAATAAATTTTTAAACATGTCTTTAAATTTGAATTGAACAAATTTTAATTTATATGTGTAATAAATACCTATACTAATTAAAAAAACAGTTGCAAAAGCCCATAAAACACCATTAATTATCTTTAACATATTTCACCTATTAATTAATATGACATTTAATAATAATTTAGTAATAATTAAAAGACCCTAAGGTCTTAAATTGTTTGCTAAATCTATAAATATGGATAAATCAAGTTGTTCTGCTCTAACTGATAATGAAAAATTATATTTTTTTAATACTTCTTCTATTTTTTTTAAATCATAATCTACTAAATTATTTTTAAGTGTTTTTCTCTTTTGTTTAAAACTATCTTTAACTAATTTGAAAAAAAATCTTTCATCATTTACTTTTAGTTTTTCTTTTTTTTCAAATAATACAACAATACTATCTACATTAGGTTTTGGTATAAATACGTTTCTTGAAACATCACATATTTTTTTTATGTTAAAATAATAATTTAAATAAACACTTAATGAATTATATTCTTTTGTATTAGGTTTTGCTTTAAATCTATTTCCTACTTCTTTTTGAACCATAACAACAATTTTATCAACATCTAATTCCTCAATTATTTTCATTATAATTGGCGTGGTTATATAATATGGTAAGTTAGCAACAACATATAGTTTTTTATAATCATAATTTTTTATTTCATTTTGTGGGTTTGATAACAAAAAATCTTCAAATTTTATTTTTACATTTGATAAACCATTTAGATTGTTTTCAAGTATTTCTTTTAAACTAGTATCAATTTCATAACACAAAACGTTTTTAGCTTTTTTTGCTAATTTATATGTTAATGCACCACTACCAGGTCCTATTTCTATAACAAGAGTAGAATCATCAATTTCACTTTTTTCTACAATTTGATTAACTATATTCTCATCAATTATAAAATTTTGACCAAATTTTTTTTTGAAATTAAATTCTTTTATTTTTTTTGGAGAATAATCCATAATATCACTTCCAAAAATAATTATATCAAAAAAACGAGGTTTTACCAACCCCATCTTTGTACATTATAAACTACTTTTCCACTCATATCAGTTGTTTTTGATACCTTTTCATCTTTTTCAGTACTATAAGCAACATCAAAATGGTATATACCTTGACTATAATGTTTACGCATATCATAACCTGTATCAAGTACAATTCCCATGAAATCTCCTATACGAGAATTTTCAATTTTTACAATTGTGCCACATGGAAATTTAGAAAGTGCGGCCGCTAATACTCTAACTTCACCATAAGTTTCATCATTATAATAAACTCCATCATTAATAAGATTAAAACTTTTTTTATCGACTGTACGACATGCTACAAATCCACGGCCAGAACAAGTTTTACAATCAGGACCATATCCTGTCATAATACCTTTGTAAACGCCATAAGCTCCGGTACCTATTTCTACTACTTCATTAACAACTTCTTCAATAATTACTTCATTTTCATCATTATCAATAAATGATAGACCATCTTTTCCTTCGGTAATTGTTTTCGAAATATTTTTAGGTGTTTTTTTATTATATACTTTTTCTGTTTTATATTCTAAAACATTAGTAACAACACTAACACCTTTACTATTATCATCGTTAGTTATTGAATATTCCTCGTTTTTCACTTCAAAATTGAAAAGTGAAATAATTGATAATAAAGCTATACTTATCCATTTTCCTACTAATTGTAGTAAAAAAAGACTCATTTTCTTCACCTCAAATTAACAATATACATGTATTTTAGCACATTATGTCTTTTAAGTCAAATTGACGAATAGCTGTACTAGTAGTAGTAGTAAATACTTCTTCAATGCTAATTCCTTTAATCTCTGCTATTTTCTTTGCTACAAAATATATATTATATGGTTCGTTTCTCTTTCCTCTAAAAGGTTCTGGAGTTAAATATGGACTATCTGTTTCTAAAACAAAATGTTTTAAATCTATCTTTTCAACTACTTCTTGAATTTTTTTAGCATTTTTAAAAGTTAAAACACCACCAATACCTAATACTGCTCCTAATTCAATAAATTTATTAGCCATTTCAACACTACCAGCAAAACAATGAATGTCAATTCTTAGTCCTTTACCATATTCTTTTAATATTTCGTATGAATCATTTATAGCATCTCTTGTATGAACAATAACTGTTTTATCGTATTTTTTTGCTATTTCTAATTGTTTAATAAATAATTCTTTTTGTTCTTCTTTATTTTCTTTGTTCCAATAATAATCTAGTCCAATTTCTCCTATGCCAACTATTTTTTTGTGTTCCATATTATTTTCTATAATAGAAAAACTATTATCGGTTATTTTTTCTATTTCTTCAGGGTGTATTCCTAATGTTCCAAAAACATTTTTGTATTTATTACATAGTTCTATTACCTTTAAATTACTTTCATCGTTTGTTCCACTTACTATAATTTTATTATTTCCCATTTTATTTATTACTGTTTCTACATCTTCATAGTCTTCTAAATGACAATGTGTATCTATCATAAAACCACCTCTTTAAGCATTTTATCACAAAATTACTATTATTTTATATATTTTTTTTAAATTAAAAATCTATCGATTATTTTTTCGATAGACAATTATATATTGTACAGCTATAAAAGCAACTCCTACTAAATAAATTACATCACTAATTTGAAAATCATGAAACAAACCACATACTGCTAAACATATTGGCATAAATATCAATAACGAGCCAAATAGTACATCTTGTTTTTTTTCATCCATTTTTATTCTTTTCTCCTTTTAGTGTACAATTCTACTATATCATGAAAACAAACAATATGGAAGAATAATTATAAATCAAATTCCGACATTTTACAACTATTTACATTTCAATGTTTTTTTTAATAAATTCACTTATTATTTGCGTTATTTTAAATGTTGTTTCATCAATAGATTTGTTTTTAGATATTATCATAACTGAACCTTGACAATCACCATTTATTATTACCGGAGAAATAGCGTAAGCACACTCTATAGAAACATCATTTGTTATAGTTAACGGTTTTATATGTTTTTCTAACATCTCTTCCCTTCTTATTATTTTACTATCAATCTCATCACTTAATTCTTGGTCAATTAATTTTTTCTTTAATTCACCTGCTACAGCTATTATTTTATCACTATCTGTTATGATTATATTTTCTTTTATAAATGCATAAACAGAATCACATAAATCTTGAGCAAACGATTCCATTTTTTTTAGTAAAGAGTGTTTTTTTAATATAATACTTTCATCTGGAGCAACATAAATTTCTAAATTTTCTCCATCTTTAATCCTAAGTGTTTTTCTTATTTCTTTTGGAATAACAATTCGACCTAATTCATCTATTCTCCTTACAATTCCAGTTGCTTTCATATAAACCTCACTTTCTTTTTGTATTTTGGTTTATATGTTTTATTTTATACTAATTAAAATAATTTTTTATATTAATATTCCTTACATCTATTTAAATCACTATCGACATTATTGTTAGGTACAAAAAAATTTGATTTTAAGAATTTATTTAGTATAAATGATTTAATAATTGAATAAATAACTCTTTTTTAAGATAAAATATTAACGAGGTGATAATATGTCTTTATCTAAAATAAACAAAAAAATCACAATAGAATATTTGCAACAGCCTGAAAATCTCTATTTTGAAAGAAAATCTGGAAAAACAGATTTAAAAAACGGTTGCTAATGAGGTAATGGCATTAGCTAATGCCCAAGGTGAAATAGTAGCTCTTGGCATTGCCGATAATGGAAAAAGAGTTAATATTATGGACTGGCACTATCAAAACTGATTTCTATGGAAAATATGTGATAAAACATTATTTTTGATTAAAAGTTCTGAATACTAATAAGCTGGAGTGAACACCTCTAACAGAACTGAACAGCTCGTAAAGAACATTAATTTTTCAATTGTTATATCTTTTTCTCATACTTATATCAACTCCTTCTTTATTATGAGATAATATAAATGTATCAAAATATAAAAACCCCGTTTCTATTTTGTCCAAGAAACGGGGTTCATATCAATTTTTATCAACTTTTAACTTTGACATTTTTATCGGTTTTTATTTTAACCTTTATATCAGTTTTATTTTAACATTTGTATCTTGCTGAAGTCAAAGGGAAATAGTCTTTGCTTCGTTTCTCTTCGCAAAGTCTACTGAGCAGAAAGAACGGCGCGGGCAGAAGGGTTGTAACAGTCAGCGCCCCCGCAGTTGTCGAAGGCGAACAATCCTGCATAAGTATCAGAAGCGTTGTCGCCTCCACGACCGTACCAAGTGAAACTTGAATCCAAGAAGCCTGTGGAATCTCCGTACCATCCACTTGTTTCCGTTGTCGCATCTCCTGTTTTTCCTGTGCTACTTGTATATTTATCGTAATATTTTGCCGCTGGCATTGAACTAAATCCTGCCATACTTATAATATCATTATAATTACCCATTACACTTTCAACAGCTCCACCACTCATATCATATACTCCATATATATTTCCAGTTGTTGATTGTGCTACATTTGTTTTATATGCATCATTTTGTCCTCCACCAGTATAGAAGTTTGAATTGGTATTTACTGCTATATCTGTTGTTCCAAGTCCATATCTACTTTGTTTTAAATAAGCTACTGCTCCCCATTCTATGTTTTTGAGCATATGTGAATCTGCGTTATTTATTCCATATGTTCCTGTTGCATTTTTTATTGATGTGAAATGATTTGAGATAGTTGCATATCTCCAACTTGACACATTTGGTTTTATTGTCATTGTTAATACTTTGTCACAATTAGCACTTGTTGCACTACTATTACATGCACTATCTGTTGTACTAATTTCAAATTTTCCTACCCAAAATCCTGTTAATTCTGTATTTCCAAACGTAAATGCTGGATGAGTCACATTTTCTCCTGTTCCTGTTGTACTTGTTCCATTTTCAAATGTTACACTGATTTCTTGTTCTTTTGGTGCATTTGAAAACTTTTTATATTTGTATCTTGGGAGCCATACATACCATAGTGCTACATCTTCTTCTGTTACTTCATCACCGACATTTTTAGTAACTCCACTATTTAATACAACTGCATTTGCCCATTGTTTATCTGTATAGTTATACCAATTCGTTTGAGTTCCGTCACTATATACCCATTTTGTTCCGTCATACACTACTGGTATCATTTTTGTATATAATATTGGTTTATTTGCTCCACTATTATCTACTGTTAATGCAAATACATCTTTTACTGTTATTTTTACACTTGCTTCTGCTGTTTTTCCATTTATTCCTGTTGCTGTACATTTTACTGTGTGGTCTCCTGCTTCTAATTCACTTACATTTGCCACTTCACATGTAACAGTACCTCCAGTTTTTCCAAATTTTACTGTGAAATAGTCTTTGATTTCTTGAGTTGTTCCTTTGTTTACTTTTACTGTTGCTTGTTTTGCTGTTATTGTTGGTTGAACTTCATCTGGTTCGTCGTTCTTTCCATCTTTAGTGCAAGTAACTTTACTATTAATGGTTCCATCACTATTTACATTTGTACATGTATAATCTTTCATTGATGCGAATTTTACATCTTTTATTTTTATTCCTCGATTATCTGGATTACTTGAATTATCAATCTCCCATATTCCAGCGATTGGTTGTTCTTCCGATATTGTTATTTCTGTTACATTTCCTTTTGATTTTACTGTTCCATCTTCTGAATTTAATAATCCTTCACCATACTTTGTTCTTACCCCATCAATTACTTCATAACAACTATTTTCTATTGACTTAATTTTTTCATTTTCGATTACATTAAATATTATTGGAGTAGCTATTAAAGCTATGATTGCTAGTACTATAATGACTGCCAATAATTGTATTAATGTAAATCCTCTTTTTTTCTTTTTCATTTTTACTTTCCTCTCTACTAATTATTTTTATACTTTAATCTCATCTTATTATATTTTTATATCACTTCCTTTTATGAGCAACAAAAAAACACGAAAGAAACCTAGGCTATAAACCTAGTTTCCTCGTGTTTATTTATATGGTTAGTTAAATAACCCCCCCCCATGTGTTAACTCATTGTATACATTATTTAACATAACCATATTCTCAATCTCCCTATTTTCTGTTGATTTGTAAATTAAAATGTACGCTATAGTTGCGAAATAAAATGCACAAATCAACTAAATCAATTACCATATCTTTTATGGCTATTATAAATATAGCACATATATTTTTTATTTTCAAGTAGTTTTTGAATTTTGCTTAGGAATATACTTTTTAAATTTATACATAGATGAGCCAATTTATTCTATTAATCCGCAATCAAACATTATTTTAATTATCTCAGATGCTCTTGATTTTTAAATTCTTAGCAATTTCAATAACATCGTATAAACCTACTTTAATTTTATCTTTATCACTTATACCAAAAAGTAATATTCCACCATTTGTATTAGCAAAAGCAGATACAGATTTTAACCAGCTTTTAGGTTTTTTTGTTTCATCTTTTTCTTTATAATCTATACTTGTGCTTTAAATTTTTTCATAATCTTTTAATTCCATTTCTTTGCCTTCAACCATTACATCTATATTATACTATATTTTATAATTTTTTTGTTGCATTTTGTAATTATAATTTTTTAGTAGAAAACCGGACTTTTTTAACAGAAAACCGGACTTTTAATCTAAAAAACTATTGTTAACTATTTCTAATAACTTGACTAAAATATATATATAATGTTCTTTTAGATTATTCAAATCTAGTGTTACAACTAAATGACCTCCACGAAGAGTAAACCTTAAATTTTTAGTAAGATTCAAAGAATCCATAAATAATTTTTCGCCATTTATTTTATCAGTTGTTTCTTTTTCAAAGATTATTTCTATTTTTTGTGAAGATTGTAATATATTTTTAATATTTAAATTATTAGCCATATGTTCAAATAATTGTTCATACATATAAATAGTTATATCTTCATTTATTCTTCCAAATCTATCTTCTAATTCTCTTTTAACCTCTTCTAATTTACTTTCACTATCGATTTCACTTATTTTTTTATGAATAATTATTTTTAATTCTTCATCTTTTACATAATCATCACTTATACTAGTTGTGACATCGATTAATGCTTTATTTGTTTCTTTTTTCTCTATATAAGTTCCATTTAATTTAGCTACTTCTTCGTTTAACATCTGAATAAATAAATCTACTCCAACACTATCAATAAATCCAGCTTGTTCATCTCCTAATATATTCCCTGCACCTCTTATAGCTAAATCTCGCATAGCAATCGAAAAACCACTACCTAATTCAGTAAATTCTTTAATTGCTTTTAATCTTTTAGTTGCTAGTTCAGTTAATACTTTATTAGAATCATACAATAAATAACAATAAGCTATTTTATTGCCGCGTCCAACTCTGCCTCTAATTTGATATAGTTGAGATAAACCAAACTGATTAGAATCCATAACTATTAGTGTATTAACATTAGGAATATCAATTCCAGATTCAATAATAGTTGTACAAACTAAAACATCGTATTTGTAATCAATAAAATCAAGCATTATGTTTTCAATTTCTTCTTTTTTCATCCTACCATGAGCATAAGCAACTCTTGCTTCTTTAACTAAATTGTTAATCTCAAGGGCTTTACTTTCAATTCCATCAATTCTATTATATAAAACAAAAACTTGACCCTTTCTTGATAATTCCTTGTATATTGCTTCTTTAATTATATTGTTATTTCTGCTAGTTACATAAGTTTGAATTGGAAATCTATTTGTAGGCGGTGTTTCCAATAGTGATAAACTTCTAATATTAGCAAGAGATAGTTGTAGGGTACGAGGAATTGGAGTAGCTGATAAAGTTAAAACATCAATACTATTTTTATAATTTTTAATTTTTTCTTTATGTGCGACACCAAATCTTTGTTCTTCATCTATTATTAATAAACCTAAATCTTTAAATTTAATTTGTGAATTTAATATTTTATGTGTACCTATTACAAAATCTACTTTTCCTTCACTTATAGATTTCATTATTAAATCTGCTTCTTTATTTGTTGTAAATCTATTTAATAATTTAATATTAACTGGAAAAGATTTAAATCTTTCAAGAGCATTTAGGTAATGTTGATTAGACAAAATAGTAGTAGGGCATAACATTGCAACTTGTTTACCAGACAAAATTGCTTTAAATGCAGCTCTAAAAGCGACTTCTGTTTTTCCATATCCAACATCTCCACACAACAATCTATCCATCGGATGATTAGACTCCATATCTTTTTTAATCTCTTCAGTTACTTTAATTTGATCTGGTGTTTCGGCATAAGAAAATTCTTTTTCAAAATTAATTTGATTTTCGTCATCTTTATTAAATGCAAAACCTAAAACAGTTTTTCTTGTCGCATACATATTTAATAATTCAAACGCCATGTCATGAGCTCTTTTTCTTGCTCTTAACTTTGTTTTTTCCCATTCTAAAGAACCTAATTTATTTACTTTTGGTATATGTCCTTCATCTATACTATATTTAGTAATTAAATCTATTTTTTCAACAGGAATGTATAATTTATCGTTATCTTTATATTCTAGTTGTAAATAATCCTTTTTTAAATTATTTTTAGTAATTGTCTTTATTCCACAATATCTTGCAATACCATACATACTATGAACGACATAATCACCAGCGTTTATTTTTGTTATATCTTTAATCTTAGTTCCTATTTTCAAATTGTTTTTATAACTTTGATTTTTATTTCTACCAAATAAATCATTTTCACTTATAACTACTAAATCATCAATTGTAAAACCTTCATCTATTTTTTTAACTATAACATTTACATAATTTGGAAATATTTGTTCCTCATTAGTAAAAACTTTATTTTTATTAGTTATAACTTCTAGAATATTATTGGCTTGATATCTACTACCTAAACAAATTATATAAGTTTTCGAAGAAGATAAATTTTTTTCTAAATCTTCATATTTTATATTTATTTCATTACTATTAAATAATCTACCTTGTCCAAAATCACTTAAATTAATATCATAATTATAACAAAGAAAATTGTTCATAAATGGTTTTTCAATTTTTAAACTATTATCAAGACAATAATTAACTATTTCTTCATTTAAATTTTTATTTCCTATGTTTAAATCTTCACTATTAATATAAATAACTAAATCATTACAATAATCAGTTATGTTAACAACATTAGTATAATCAACAAGTTCCCTTTGTTTTTCTTTTAAAATACATTTTTCTGATAAGAATTCAGTATTAGGCATTATAGTTATTTCTTGTAATTTACAAATTGTTAACTGGCTATCAAGAGAAAAAGATTTAATTGCATCTAAAGTATCTCCCCAAAACTCTAAACGAATCGGTTTTGCTTCGTTAATTGGAAAAACATCTAATACAAAACCTCTTATAGCCATTTGACCAGATTTTGTAACTATTACTTCTTTTTCATAACCAAGTTCATATAACTTATTAATTAAATCTTCAAATTTATAATCATTATTTGTTTTTAATTTTATATATTTACTTTTAAATAA
>ERZ780157.3201-NODE-3201-length-14060-cov-3.615137_pt1 | contig 14060 bp, 23 predicted proteins | sample MGYA00511169_ERZ780157 | MGnify/ENA primary metagenome ERZ780157 (study PRJEB29588, sample SAMEA1965149) | human gut metagenome | biome: human gut; feature: human-associated habitat; material: faeces | place: Denmark | collected 2008/2010 ... | reverse complement strand
TTCCGGAGGTGATGACAACAACCTTTCCAGCCTTAAGACACTTCACCATCTACAATGTGATTACAGGAGCGCGAATAACGATTCCTACTTTACCAAATTGTCACTTGAGTAGATAATTCTAACGATAAGGCGCTCCAAAAACGAGTGAAGCGAAACGCCCTCTCGTGAGTATCGGCAAAAACACCCCCGAAATGGGGCAATACTCACCAGAGGGCCTCGCGTTTCATTCCCATTGAAACAGCGATTTCTCGCCAATTCCGAACGCTTAGGAACAAACAATGCGCATTCTGAATCGGACTATTGTACATGAATAGGGAGAGAAGAAAACAGGATGTCCGTCCTCTGGATGTCCTTCTTCCCTTTGAACAGCGGAGGAGCGATATCAAAGTCTCCCGATGCCAGCGGAAACACTCTACTCTGTCACACCCGTCATCGATTCCGACTCGACTGGAATCCGCACCGTCTTCCCCGGCTGGATGATCTTCCTCTACGCATTAGAGCGGTAGTCTGTGTCCACAAAGCAGCACTCTCCGACCACTTGAATCACTCCCTTCGTCTGAGACCACTCCACGTTCAGCACTTGCACCTACCGGTGACTGCCGCTCCTTTCCAGTACTGTGTTCGACGTGTTGGTCAACACTGCCGTAACGGTCTTGCTAGTCAGCTTTGTGAACTCCCCGTCGCTGTCGTAGTAACCGTGCACCGGAGCGCTCGAAACGTCCTACTCATTAACAACTTCGTTTGTGATCACCGCCACCACAATGGTCGTGGAGTTCAAGCCAACCGTGCTGTGTCCCTGCGCAGTGAAGTGGATGGCTAGCGATCCCAGGGGAGTGTCTTTCGCCAGCGGTCCCTCCACGATGGAGATGTGGCTGAATTGACACCCCGGCTGAAGCGACTGCGGTCTACGCGTTATGGCAGACGCTAACACGCACTTCGTGAGCGAATTGAAGGTCTCTTGAAACGCGTCGGAAGGGGTCTGGAGGCGGACGCTCGTCAATGTGAGGCAGGTGGAGAGTCGATTCGTGATGGTCGAGTTCACGAGATAGGATGCGTCGGAGAGCAGCGTCCGGGAAAACACGAGGTCGAAGGGCTTCACGGAGGAGAACGCGTAATCAGCGGAGGCGACGAACTCCATCAGCGAGTTGTTGTAGAATACGCGGACCTTCACTCTACGAATGAGTCTGGAGACGAAGTGCCACGTTTGGGGACCCACATCGTAGATCAGCTTGGAGTAGCGAGACGAATAGCATGTGTTGGGACTGATATCAATTTGTTTCAGAGCGAGACCTTTCTTTTCCGCTTCCTTGGAACTCACTTCTTCAAGAGAGCTCTTGTTCTTCTCGGAGATGAGTGCAGTCTATGCTCTCATCAAAAACACAGGAACTACCTCGATTCCCTGAACCCGAATCCGAGTCGCGCCGGTGTTCTGGATGACGACGGAGAAGAGAACGGTCTCGCCGATGAATGACGGGGTTCTACATAAAAGTCGAAGAACGAGCGTACTCTCTGTCATCGGCAATGCTGAAGCAATCGCCTATCGGAGAAAAGGGATTGTCCTTCTCCGCACTCCTCGTGTTGACGCGAAAGGACAGACTCGGGATTCTGTGTACTAATCATGAGGAAGAGAACGAGAAGAGCGCTTTTCACAGCCACGGGCGTAGATGCGGGATTCATAGAAAGAACACGAGAGATACGATCAAATGCGCGTCGGCGAACGAACCGAAATCGGGGCGATTTGTGCGCTGTCCGAATCGAAGAGGAATGGAAGCATCGAAGCACATTTCCATATCAACGAGAAGAGCTATTATTTTCATTTAGGGAATGAAGACCTTCTTCGCTATTCTTCTTCTGTCCATCCTCTGTTGGTGCTACGCGGCCGATGCTTCTTCTGAAAGAGAGTCTTCTTCTCAAACTGATTCCTTTGACCAGACAATCGATTCCCAAGTCGTCATGGACAAGGATATTATCACTTGTTCGTGTGTCGCCAATTCGTGACCTCTAGGGGATTCGCGATCGGTTCCTTTCAAGTCCTTCCTCTCCCTATACAAATCGGTCATCCCCGCCGCAAAGAACGTGACGTTTATCGGTTTTCTCTCGTTGCGCGCCGTTACGTCTAGGTCTGACCAACAAGTTTGGAGATGACTTGATCGGCGCGCTTTCCGATATTATGAAGAACGGAGAGTGCAGCATCACCTCTCTCGTTTTCAAGGGCATCCGGGACAAGGAGTGCCCCAGCATGCAGCGCCAGGAAAGGAAGCGTCCTTGCAAGCTGAACAGGGAGTCCATCATCTCTCGTCTCACCGATCTCTTTTCCAAGTGCCCTCTGGAGGAGCTGTCCGTGGAGGGCAACGGATTTGCGGTGACTGGGTTGATCGAGTTGGCCCAGCGCATCTCGAACGGCTTGTTCCCTTCGCTTCGCGTGCTCAACATTGATGGTGGGCCCACGCGTTCGACGTCACGCGTAGACAACAACTACAACTTCGACACGGTCGCGCTGCAGCGACTCATGCGTGTGATCGAGACCATCCCCAGCGTGGATGTGCGGTCGTTCTACGTCGGCACGCTCAGTGATGATTGATGTGCGCGTTGACGCATAGACGTGCTCAAGCACAACCACAACGAAGACACGCCCTTCCGCTACAACTTCGAGACGCGCTACCCGCCGAAGTGCGAGTTCTACTGTACATGCGCATCGCCACCCTCACTTTTAGCCGAACCCATCAAGAACGAGGAGTTTGAACTCCTGATCCAGTACCAGCCCTGTCTCTACGCCTCCGACTTTTTGTGCCACGGAACGAGCCGCGGCTTGCTCTGGGTTGAGTACGTGACCCGCATGTTCTCCGAGGGCGTGTACCCCAACATGAAAAACATGGAGATTTTCGGTATTCCGATTATCGGGGCTATTATGGCTAGGCAACGATTTGTACAAGGGCGACATGGACAGCTTCCTCGCGACGCTGACCCCCGCGCACTTCCCCGTGCTGGAGTCATTGGACATGAGCTGTGAGCGAGGGCGTGGAGAGTGAGGTGTAGCCAACGGACTGAAGTCGATCCGCTTCACGAAGGAGAACGTGCCGACGCTGCAGAAGCTGTTCCTGGACAGTAGGGGGAGGGCGGAGTGCTGACGTGTAGCGAACGGGTTGAGCACGATCACGATTGATGATGACGGCCTGCCCCTCCTGGACGCGCTAAAGCTTGGGTGTAGGGTGTGGGAGTGGAGGCGTGAGTGAGCAGACAATCATTTGACGGAGTTCGTCGTGGGCAAGAATGCGATGCCGAATCTGCAGAAGCTGTATTTGGACAGTGATTCTTTGGGTCTGAAATGACGCGTAGACAACGAGCTGAGCGCGGACGTGGTGAAAGCCGTGGTCAACGCGCCGTTCACGAAATCGCTGCGTATCCTGTCCCTGTTCAGTAAGCGAGGTGGCGGAGTGTTAGGGATAGACAATCCTTCCATCGGGAAGGACGCGGGCACGTTCGTGTCGGTCTTGACGAATGCCATTAAGGAGCACCGTTTCGAGAATATGCGCATGCTGTACTTGGGACGTGCGCGTGGGTGAGGAGATTGATGGGTAGAGTGCGGGTTAAAGCCTTACTGCAAGGAGCTTGAGAAGGTGGCAAAGGAGAACATCCCTACTCTGAGACACATTAACTGTTTCTAAGGGATGAGCGTGTGGGTGACTTTCTGTGATACGTATGTTTGTTCGGTAGTGTTTCAGACTCGTGTGTGTTTGATGTTTCTCTGTGCTACACACTTCTGTTGTGTGTCACTGATTTCAAATACGTGTCTCGCTTGAGTGCCCCTCCTCCACTCCCATTTCTGTTGAATGAATGACTTTCACATTGGAGACGTCGTGGTGGACGAGAGCGGGAATATCGGTAGCATTCGGCAAAAAGAGTGAACTTTAGGCACGGTAGCCTACATGGGTCCCATCTGTCTATCCAAACCCTCCATTCCATGGCTAGGAATTGTGTGGAACTCGGACAAGCGTGGGAAGAACGACGGATCACTGACGGACGAAAACGGTGTACACGTGTATTTTCAGTGCAAGCCCAACTGCGGCTCCTTCGTACAGCCGTCCAAGGTGCAGAGGTGCAAAACAATTGCGCAGGCGATCCAAACCAAGTGGGAGAAAGCGAATGCGTTGACGGATAGATACAAGAGCGATAGTAAGAGCTCGTACTGTGCGACGGAGCGAATTGCGATGAAGGACGATGACCCGAAGGCGAAGATGATTGAGTTGGTGGGAATGGATGAAGTGGCGGACTACCAGCTTCACAGCTCCATCATCACTGCCGAGCTGTCCTACCAGAACATCGTTGGAGTTGGGGAGGTGAATGCCTCGTTTCAGACAGTTGAGACGCTGGACTTGAATCATAACTGCATTCAGTCGACGGATGATGTGTATTCGATTCTGCAGGCATTCCCGTCCTTGCAATACCTCATTCTCAACAACAACCCTATCCATTCTTCTCTGTCTACCTTCCCGATCCGCAGTACGTTGGTGACGCTGGCGCTGTCGTCAACCACACTTCATTTCAACAGTGTGATTCCATTAATCGCCTCTCTCCCCTGTTTGCGAAATCTGTACATGTCCAACAACGGAATGAAGGACGAGGCGATGCAGAGTCCGAACTCCGCCTCTTTGCTCCAAACGCTCGATCTGTCTTCCAACTCCATTTCGCAGTGGTCCGTGCTGCGCAATCTGTCTTCTCTGTCTTCTCTACGCTCCCTGTACGTGGGCGACAACCCCTTCAAGTCATCGCTGTCATTCTCGTTTCCCCACATCCATTCTCTGGATATCAGTCACATTTGCATCGGTTCGTTTGCGGAGATGAAGGAGATTCTGTCTCACTTCCCCTCGCTGGAAGAGTTGGAGATGCGCGGTAATCCGTGGTACGACAGTGACGGACAGTCCAGAGAGGTTGATGCGATGTGAAAGACTCACGTCTAGACGCTGATTGCGGAGTACCCGCTGCTGAAGAAGCTCAACTATGCCGTCATCACCGAGGAGGAGCGGAAGGATGCGGAGTTATCCGTCCTTTCAAAACTATTTGAGGTAATCAAAAGAGGGGGGAGTGAATTGCAGCAGTTTATGGGGGAGAAGAAGATTACGGCGGCAGCATGGACTTCGCTTTCTGAAATGAAGCAACAAGAATATTTAGCAGGGTATGATACATTGAGCGTAACTATTGCTGTGTTCTTCTCATGAGTAGCGATTACTGCTCATGCACGGAGTGCCTCGCATTCGCGGCATTTCGAAAAACGAAAACGTCACGACGATAAAGAATTCGCTAATATCCGTATTCATCGAAGAAGAGACAAAGAGTGAGCTTCCTCGGAGGCGTTTATCCTAGGAAATGCGATCAAAAAGCTTCCCTCCGGGATGACGGTGAAGAAGTTGATTCCCTTGCTGGCGAGAGAGTATGGATTGAGGCCTCTGTTCATTCGCCTCTACACCTATTCAAATTCGGAGAAAGTGATTTCCGTGATGGAGTATGATGGTTAGGAGTATTTGACAGACGGATTCAAGTCACTCTCCGAATACGGAATTGAGGAGGGTTGTGTCATTGGCATTGAGAGAGTGCAACAACCTTGGTCTCTTTGTTCGATACAAACAGGAGAAAAGTACTTCTGGACGACTCCAAAGAACTGATTGTTCGCCTCGTACAGCGACTGCATCAGCAACCGACATAACTCCATGTAGGATTCGACGAAGTCCGCCTCTTCCGGCTACACTTCAACACCCCACCCAAATCCGACCACAATCATCAAAATCATCGTCTTGCACTGACTGAAGCACTCCGTCATTTCCTTGACGCCGTACTTGTGCTTGTCAAACACATCGCCAATCTTGGCAGAGATCACTTCGCAGAATAACCTCGTCCGCGACCTCTACGACTCACGCTGAACCGAATCGGTTACCCTTTCGCTAAATGTGTTCATGCTCATCGCGATTCGCTTTATGATGTTCTCCATCGAGATGGCGTCGCTCGTTTTGATCTGCCAGTTCTGCGCATAATCCATTCAGCCCATTCCCACCTTCTTCTCGTTTGCCTTCTCCAAGATCTGATTGCTCACACTCTTGCACTTGGCCAGGAACACCGGAGAGAGCTGAATCGACGTGGGGTAAGGCGCTCCCTTTGCAAAGCCTCCATCGCTGATCGCGTCCACGCCCTCCGTCCAGTGCGTCAGGATGTACCACACGATGCGCTACGGGTCGTTGGACGCATGCATCACTCACACAAATGATCGTCTTCTCCATGCGCAGCTTGCTCTTCCACGTCTCGCCCTCCTGGTTGTCCAGAAGGAGGAAGAGAAGACACAGGTACACGGTGGCCGTTTCGTTGCGGATGTGGAAACGGTCGTTGAGTGCGCTCACCAGCGAACACTGGCCGTCCAGAGACTGGATGTACTGGAGCATCACCTTCACTCCCTCAAACACGTCGTGCAGTCTCCTTGTCATCAGACGCTGGTTCGGAATGATGGACCGCTTCCGCTCTCCGAGACCGACACTCAGAATGTCGAAGAACACCTTATCGTCGATGGCGAAATAGGCCTACGGGATGAACACAGGCGAACGAAACCACTTCGCACATGTACTCCTTCTGCGTTGTGTTGAAATCGACAATACTCCACGAATTCACGAATAGCGATTCCTTGAAGAAGTCAAAGATACGGTACTACATGTTAGTGCGGAAAGCAACTCCCTGCAGAGTCAAGAACATCTTCACTGATAAACACGTCGGTGTTCTCTCCCGCGTCGTTTGCATTCGTCAGCTCCTCCTTCATCTTCGCGATAGCCACATCAACCGAGTATCCCCTCAACCAGTAGCCAAAGATGTCCTCTCGGAAGTTCACGGGATCGCCGATGAACACTTCCGATATAACAGAGTAGCTTTCGGCCATTGGGTCAAAGAAGTGTGGCGTGATCTGAACAAACAGCGGAATGGAACATATGTTACATAGCGGATCCCAGCACGTCTATTCCTCACTTCACACTCGTTCATCCTACGTCCTGTCCCCTTGAAGCGGGAATTCTGTTTCGGACTCACTTGCGGTGCTTCTTCACTCGCTCCAGAAATGCCGTTCACGGTTGCGATACGAGATGACTGTCGCTCAAGAACGGCTGTCCCCCTTGTCATCGCCTCCATCTTCTGCTCACTCTCCTTCGCGCACAACCATCGCAATAGCGGATACGGGATGAAAAACTGAATGACACGCTTTGGTGGCGAGTACGCGGCTGGCACGAAATGGACTACATAACACGACAGAATGGGGATGTACAGAATGCAACAATGATGACCGTAACCAGAGAAGAGAGAGAAAGGAACAGCGTCAGCAACATAAACATCATCAAGATCATCATGAACCGATTCGACATGACCCGTTGGCGCAGCCTATACATCACCAGAGGTGTGAGAGAGTACGTCGAGTCGTTCAACGCTTCGAAGAAAACGAAGGCAGGCCAGATCATCTCAAAACCCGATACCTTGAACGCATAGCCCAACGAGGGATTGTGAAGAAGAAACGGCCAGCAGAGGAGAGTATAAAGGAGGTTGGACAGGATGGAAACGAGCATGACGCGGTATACGAGCAAGACGGGACCTAGGGATGAGTCGATGAGGACACAGGATACCATCTCTCGCCTCCATTCTCGTAGACGCGAATGCGAACATGGGGATGGAAAACAAGACGGAGAACGAAAAGGAATCCACGAACAGCCCCGTGAAGATGCGGAAGACTAGAATGAACGAAAGGATGCAATGGCACATTCGTGGTACTTGGCCACGATAAAATAGGGGATGGTAGCGAGACAGTAGTACACGCGAGGAACGCACAATGAGAACTATGAAAGAAACGGGGAAGAATACATACGATCTGGAATCCTCCGATGCTGTACACCAGCAGTTTCGATACATCTCCCATGGAGGACCAAAACTTGGAGATCCTAGTCATTACGAAGAAGGCGCGGAAACTACGATGACGATATGTTGTGAAAGAAGCCATTGCCTCTTGGTTGATTCTCACTCATGGGACAGGCGAAGATCTATGTCATCAGGAAGGAAGCACGATTCCTCTACTCGGCTTTGAGCAGCAAATAGCGGAAATCAAAAGACTCGCGAAGATGAGCTCTTCTCTGTTCAATCGAAGGACAACCGAAATCGGTCCGAAAAGCGGACAGCGGCGGAGTAGACATCTTTCGATCAAGGGAATCATGGAGACGTCCAAGAAGTCCTTTTCCGTGCTATCCATGTGCTCTGTTCTGTAGGGTTCGTAATGGGTTGTCACTGTAGAGGAGTCTCCCTGTTTCTCTGTCTCTGCTATGGAAGGTTCATTGTCGTGATTCGAAATTGGTATGTGTTAGGACTAGGAGTACCGCTCTCTTTCAAGGCAGACGCTGAGCGACACCAACTATTCCTATGTTGTAGTACTCAATGACAGCAGTGCTGCGGATATAACGGTTCGACCAAAGAGGATCATCGCTTCGCCGAGTCGTTCTCCAGGGTCTGCGGTCACGCGTATGCAGTACGGCGTGTTTTCCATCGACAAGCCCTTTATGAATCCCGCCCTCTACAGTCGATACAGGGGTTCGACGGGATACGACTATTCTGGTTGTCAGAAGGGGAAGGCCTTCACTGTTGATGACGGTACGACTCGTGGTTTCCATCGATTTCTAGTGTACCCTGTGAATGCTACAGCCATTGACATTTCGCTGATTACTGCAGGAGCGATGAACCGCCTCATTCTGTTCCCCATCATCGCGTCTCGATGGACGGGGTGGGCATCCAATCGTCGTGTCACTTCTAGTCCTATCATATTCGTTCTCCACATCAAAGAGGACGAGGAGCAGTCCCTCCGAGAGCGTCTTCTCAGCGAGGAGTATGCCGTCCTCTGTCAATCGCGCATCACGCTCCTGGTGTACGTGTCATCGAACAACTCCTTCTTCTACTCCAACTACCCCATCAACATCCTGCGCAACATCGGCATCCGCCACTGCCGCACCACCCACTTCCTCCTCGTCGATACCGACATGCTCGTGTCGCAGAACACGTACGCCGTTCTGTCCCAGCTGAAGGACACGCTGCTCGCCGACGAGAAGAACGCGCTGGTGCTTCCCGCCATATTCAGTGCTTCGTGGACACTGCCGGACCTCCCGCTCGAGGAGCAGCTGAAGGAGTGGGGATTGTTGGGGCGAGTGAGGCGTAGAATGGCAAAACAAGCCCCGTTTTCTGCCGCTGATTTGGACAAGTGTATGTCGAAGAGACGCTGCTCCGCCATGAAGAATGGACTGTTTACGCATGTAGATTCATAAGAAGTGTGTAATACGTAGTTGTACAACACAGATCGCAAGATTCTTCGTGAGCTGAGGACAGGCAATGGAAGGCCGTTCTACTCTTTCCGGTGTTGGCCGAATCGATACCAAGAGCCGTAGCAAAGAATAGAGAGAGTGAGTCGTAGATACCTAGTGGTTCGGAGGAATGACGACGTTGTCCTGTTCAACGAGTTGCTGGTGAACTACGGGCATAACAAGATTACGTACGTGGAGAATCTTCGTTTTCATGGTACGGTTCTGGCGATTCCTGTGAGCGTAGGATACCAGTTCATTTTGGCTGGTCGCTGCTACCTCTTCGATGTTCCACATGCGAAGTCCGTGTTGGACGGGAGAGTGACCCGTAGATCGGAATACCAGAAGAGCCACATTAAGAACAGACAGAATTCCAACTGGAGAATGAAGACGCTGTACCTTAGCCATCTATACCGCGAGTCGTTGAATCGGACCGACGTCATGACGCTGTGCAACAACTCGAATCCGTACTAGTGCTTTATGTGACTTTATCTTTCCTTGGCTGTTTGTCCGAACGCGTCTTTGGAGAGGAGCATGGTCGATGAAACTCCCGTGGCAAACCACAGACCAAAGAACAAGAGTCGCGCCCTACGGTTTGCATTGGAATGTCCCAGTTCGTCGATATCATAGAGATTGGAAAGGAAAAGGCCATTTCTAACGAGAAGGCGGCGCAGATGCTCTCCTCCTTCGTTACGGCCAACAGCGGGAACGAGAATGACACGTTCGACGAGAATAAGATTGTAGAGAGTCGTCGCTCCTCGCATTACGTGTAGTTGGACGATGTGGTCGTCGAGCAGCTCAACCAGGTGCTCGCCGCGATACCCAGCAACAACTAGTGTTTCATTTATGTGTTTAGCGGTTCTCTTTGTTCATGACGCTCTCTCCACGCCACTTCCTTCCATCTTCATCTACTCCTTGTGTTATACAAAAAGAGAAGGAAACGGGGAAGACAGGAAGTGGGACAGGGAAAAAAGAAACTCCGAAGCGGGGAATCGAACCCCGGTCGTCCGCGTGACAGGCGGAAATACTAAACCACTATACTACTTCGGATCTGTTTTGAGTCCAAAACTAGCCTACATCAAGACGGCCTTCACTACAACACACAAAGAATGCTACAGGAGGAGGCCTTCCGACGCATCTGTCAACGGTACTACAACGAGCAAGTGGGAGCGAAGTGAGAGAACGACGGATAGGACGCTTCGCTGAGCTCCCTTCTGACACTGATCAATAACAGTTTCGGAAACAATGGAGTTGTTGAGGCCCCGTATGCAGAAGTGCGATAGCATCACAAACAGATCGAGAGATGAGAGAGCCCTCTTGCAGTCGATTGGGTACGAAGCGGAGGGAACGAATATGAAAATGGATATAGAATCGTGGTGCAAATGGAGAGGTGTGATCCATAGGGTGAAGACGATGATTCAGTGTCAAAAGGAGGAAAGGAGGAAGTATCATCGCCGAAATGAGTTGCACATGAAGCAGCTGCTGTACGAAGCGATCAAGAAGGAGTTCGGAGCACGAGGAGAAGTGGAAGTGGTTGTTGGAGACGAGAAGGAGGACATTGTCCTGCCCATCGAAGATCGGATCGTCGATTTTGAGAAGTTCTGTAGCACGGCTGCTTCCAACGTGGGTACGCGTCTCCTTCTGGAGCAGCTGCTTCAATTCTTCGAAAAGCAGCTGTACTGTGCGAATATTTGTGAGTAGCATCGTGTTCTATCGTTTTACTCTAGGCTGGTTGTCAATGATGCCGCGTTCACGGTTGGTGGAGAGGAGTATCTTCGGTGAGTGACCAGCGTGACTGTGATGCATAGAGAGGCTGTATTCACGATGTGTTCTGTGATCTGTTTGATTCCGCATGCTGTTGAAGATGAAGCCTTCGAGGCGGAATGCAAGGATGCAACCACTACTGTTGAATTCAAGGACAGGGTGTGGAGCATGGGCTCCGTTGTGAGCGATACTCTTTTGAAGAAGTGGATTCGCATCCTGAAGAAGAAGAAGGTTGAAAAGGGCATGGCGCGAATCAGAGAGACAAATACGGCGTGTGTTCACCAAAGAGCGTCCGGCTGCTGGTGTTTTTGAGATCCGTGTTTCTTCAACAATTTTCGATAGCGACTCGATTCCGTCTTTGTGTGTGTGACTTCACAATTTGTTTCGTCAACCTTCACGTGTGTGATTTGATAGCGAATCTCAACAAACACCCTCACATATGAGACTTAACAATTCGTTTCTCCAAGCAACCCTCACATACAAGGCTAAACGCATCTCTTCAACAAACACCCCCACATATGAGACTTAACAACTAACTCCCATGTACGATTCCAGCGAACACATTCCTGAATTGAAATGTGTGGCTCCGAAAACGAATCAGCACATGCATAAAACGCCTTCAACGAGGACAAGTCCGTTGGAAAGCGGCCTTCCTCTTTCCCCTGCTCGTGAAGCTGAGAGAAGGGAACACGCATGGAGAACGAGGGGTACGAGAACAGAGTCTGATCATCGGGAGACAGACCCATCGTCGATTCGGCAACTACCGTCTGCGACAACTTCGGAATGGAGGGGAAGAAGGCAAAAACGCAATTCTCAGCGAGACAATGCAGAATCGACGAAATGCACTCCACGTTGTAACTCCCGCCCAATTTGACGGCCAACAACGAGATCAGCTCCTGGGGACGCTCTTGAAGAGAAATCAGCTGCACAACCCAGAACAAGCAAGAACGCTGCTCCATGCCTAACAAATCCACCTAGTTGTGACCCCAAGAACTCGACCCCACGAGAGAGTGGATCTGCGCGATGTCCTTGAAGCCGTACCGTTCCCGCCAAATGTACTACACGTCAGCCCTCGCCCCAGCCACGCACGCGCGTCACCTGCAAGAACCACTCGTCGAACAGTCCCTCCTTTCCCGCCTGTAGCAACAGCAACGCGGCGTGCAGCGTATCCGACTCCGTGAGCGAGCCGTTGGTCTGGAGGAAGGCCTCGACGGCGCGGAGCGTGGTGAAGTCCTGTAGGACCGTGAGGAGCGAGGCGGAGCGGTTGACCACGACGCTGGCGGGCAGGCGCGTGGGCTGGTATGCGTGGTGACGGTCGCAGAGCCGCTGGAAGAGACACGTCGCCAGCCAGAGCCTGCTGGTGAGAGAGGGCGAGAAGCCTCACTGGCGATGGTCGAAGAGGAGCGAGGGCAGGGTGAGAAGGAAGGAGGAGAGAAAGACCGGGTCGGGCGTTTCGCAGAGAAGGGGAAGAATGGCGATGGTTGGGAGCTGAGGGTCAGAGCGGAGTGGAGAAGGGACTTGTTGGGTGGCGTGGAACACGCGTTCGTAGAAGCGGAGAACAAGGATGACGAATGGATAGAGCGGCTCGGGAATGCTCTTGAGGAGAATGCGATACTAGGAGTTGAGAGAGGAAGACATCATCACCATTTCGATGGTCGGTGAAAAGCGGTGGTTTGCATCGTACAGCGCGTTGATGTCCTTGGAAGCGCTGTGTGATAAGTGAAGGAAAAGACGTACAAGATGGGAAAACGGACCAGGGACTTCAACGCATGAACCAGAGCACGCTCCACCACCAGAATGTGCTCCGCGTCCTCACCGCAAAAGATAGAAGAAAGGTCGAGGTTCGGGTTCATTCCATTCAGCTGCTGGAGCGTGATGTAGTGATTGCGAACAACGCTCGGTCTGCACGCACGGATGGATGCCTCACTCATGGCACACACGTTGTGGTAGTTTGGAAGAAGGAACAGAATGCACTGAGCGACGGACACTTCGGGCATGGACTAGATATGAATACCGACACTCTTTCCCACATGCGCCACGCTTGGGAGGTCGTCCTCTCCCAGCTCCGTGGAGAACTCGATCGTTACACAGGCTTTGAGTCGGAGAATGAACAGCAGGTCGATAATGAATGAATACGACCTATCTAGGAGTTACGAGATTCGATATCCGAGTACGGTGCACACTCAGACCATTAATCCGCTCGATCCCGCTGTCGCGAGGAACCGATATGTCGTTGATCAGTAAATCGTTGGCCACAGTGGCAACACCCGCCTTATCACCTAAACGTGAGAGGGATACAACGTGCGCTACACAACGCGGATATGATCCTGCTGACCTGCTTCCCGTCGATGGCAACAACTCGTTTGCTCGAACTGCCATATACCTCGGAAATCGGACTCCTTCCCTCAGGAGAGGCCTTCCCTCTCAGAAGATTCCACATGTCGGATATCCCATTCATATCGGTCGAGAGCGGTCCGGAAAACCCGTTAGGACCCGTTTGGGAAAGTGAAAGTGAAACAAACACAAGTATGCATAGACCGCAAGCACTGTTCTCTATTTAGTTCTTACCAGCATCGTTCTTCATTCTGATCATCACCTGCTTCATTCTGCTCATGTCATGCTCAGACTCAGCAGTCATATCCACCAGCTTCGTCACACGCTCCCAAGGATTGGCGCATTCCATATCTGCCTTGATGCTCTCCAAATACTTCTCCTCCTCCTGACGATTCATTTCAGCCTTCTTCTCCTGCTTCTCCTTGCGCTTATCGCTCCAGGCGAGGAGCTCCTCTCTGGCGGCCTTCAGGATCTCCTGCTTCTTCTCCATGGCCTCCTTGTCCTTGGCTTCACATCGCTCTCTGAACTGCATGTTCCATTCTCTTGTGAACTTAAATTCGTCCTCAACGGGGGCGGCAGGAGCAGGAGCGGCAGCAGGGGCAGCGGATT